>CENR01001602.1_pt1 | contig 33446 bp, 30 predicted proteins | sample 530181 | NCBI WGS metagenome assembly CENR01 (sample SAMEA2619677, study PRJEB7988) | marine metagenome | biome: marine biome (ENVO:00000447); feature: surface water layer (ENVO:00002042); material: "saline water (ENVO:00002010), including plankton (ENVO:xxxxxxxx)" | depth 5 m | reverse complement strand
GTCAAGTTAAATGATGTTTATTTTGTGTTTTTATGCATTTTCTTTGTAACGTATTGAATACCAAGTACTTATGAAGTTCGGTACAGTACAATAGCAATGTTCCACGTGGAACAATCTGATGCCAATCTGTAACCCCAAAGTAAGGTTAGGTTTGGTCTAGAGATAGTACCTGTAGGCATAGAATATATACTTTACTCATAGTACTGAGACAATTTGACTAGGTTTGACTAGTAAGGTGACGGGAGGAGGGGGTCGACAAGCAAAGCTCGGCAGTACGTACGTATTATAAGGGCCCTTCTAAAAAAATAGTTAACTCAATGGGCCTACTATGTTATTACTTTGTATATGTATAAACAAAACAACAGCCTTGATGGGCTGTTTTGTAGTTGGATCTATGTTTATGAATTACATAGTTGCTATGTTTATACTATGTTAGCACGTGTGTAAACCCTGTCAAGAAAAAAATGCTTGTATTGTGTACAAATGTATAATATTAATATAAGGTAAAGTATGGAAGAAGACAAAAAAGAGCTAATGAAAGAGATCGGGGAAGCCATAAATGAAGTGGTAAAGGTCAAGGAGATCCAGAATGTTAAGAGTCTTAGTAGGTACAATCCGAAAAAAGTATCTAAAATACTTTATTTGTACTCTACTGGAGTAAGTCAGACCCGGCTTGTAAAGAAATATGGTATCTCCAGGGACACATTATTGAACGTATTGGTAGATTATGCAGACCACATTGGTAAACTAAAGGACTTGGCAGGCCGTATATCGGCCAAGAACTACATGAATATCTCTTCCTTAGAAGAGGATTTAGTTGATAAGGTCCGGGACAGGATGGAAACGGATCCGGAAATGGAGGTAACGTTCCGGGATCTTAAAGAACTTTCAATAGCAAAAGCTAATGCATTTAGGGAAGCTATGTCATCCCGGGGAGAGGCACACAGTATAACGGAGGACCGTAAGATAATTACACAAGATGACTACGAGGAGACCATCAAGGCAGCCCAAGATAGAATAAAACAAATAAAAGGAGAGGTAATAGATATAGATGATTGATGAAGACTACGATGAACTATTTGACAGGATCCGGGGAAACCTCGGGGAGCACTTCAGTAATTATATGTTTATAGTTATGGATGATGACGGGGATTTATTTTACGACTACTCAAACAATAAGGTTGGCCGAATGCTACTTTTCGAAGCCAATAGAGATATGCAAAGTAATCCCGAAGTAGATATTATCTGGGTAGAAGAAGAGGAAGAAGAAGACAAAGATGGCACTTGAATTTACCAAGCATCCGTATCTTCAGCCCCCAACGGACGAAGAGATAATTCTCTTAGCAGAGCAAGATCCCAAAATGTTGGAAGTCTTGTGGAATGCCCACGAGGGCAGGATCAAGGCATCAGAGGAAGATCCGTTACGACACGGGTTTGATCTAGACGGCTGGGACCGGATGAGGGCAGGACTGTTAGAAAACAACGAGTGCCTGGTGCTTGGAGGTAACAGATCCGGCAAAACCACAGGATGTGCAAAGATGGTCATGGAAGCTGTCACACAATCTAATGACGGCCACATAGTGTGCTTCAGCCAGAATCAGGACACGTCAGTTAAGATTCAGCAAGCAGCAATCTGGGAGATGATGCCCAAAGAGTTCAAACGTAAAACCAAAAGTATAGAGGGATACATTAACTTCTCTATGCAGAATGGATTCACGGGTTCTTCGTTTATCTTCCCGGATACCAGAACACGGGTAGACTTCAAGACTTATACACAATTTAGTAACAATCAGACAATCCTGGAAGGATTTGAGTTCGGGTTCAGGAACTCTAGTGGGCTCAACCTAGGTGCCTGGCTGGACGAGTACCTCGGGGATGCAGCACTTGTTAACACGTTACGATTCCGTTTAGCCACAAGGAATGCCAAGATGGTGATAGGGTTTACTCCTATCGATGGCTACACACCATTTATCTCGGAGTTCCTCAAGGGTTCAGAGACACTAGAAACCAGGCCGGCAAAACTGTTAAATAACAAAGAGGTGCCGATCCGGCAGTACAGTACGTCAAGAGATGCACAGATCTGTTACTTACATTCAGACGAGAACCCTTTCGGGGGTTACAGTCGTATAGCAAAGGACCTTCGTGGTAGACCCGAAGAGGAGATACTGGTCCGTGCATACGGTGTACCAGTGAAGTCCATGACCTCGTTGTTACCTTTGTTTAACACAGAGGTCAATGTCTTGTCAGATGTACCCAACAAATACGACATGGTGTTTCCAAACATAAAAGAAAACCCAAAACAGTACAGTATATACCAAGTTGTTGACCCTGCTGGTGCCAGAAACTACACAGCACTGTGGGCAGCAATAAACACAAAAGGAGATATTTACATAATGAGAGAGTGGCCGGACCGTCCGACCTACGGTGAGTGGGCAATTTTCGGGGATCCCAAATGGAGGCAAGGACCTGCCTCGAAGAAGATAGGGTACAACGTAGAGGGTTACGTAAAACTATTCAAAGAGATAGAAGAAGACCTAGGAGTAAAGGTATTTGAACGTATTGGAGACTCCAGATTCTTTGCAAAAGAAAACGAAAACAATGATGACCTGTTTAAATCGTTTGGAGATTACGGAATGCATTTTGTTCCGTCCGATGGTAGAATGGAAGAAATAGGAATAAATGCTCTAGACGAGTGGTTTTCGTATAATCCAAACGAAACAGTGGATGCAGCAAACAGACCCAGATGTTATATACATAAGGACTGTGGTAATTTAATTGACTCATTAATAAACTACAACTCCCAAGGAAAATCAGATGAAGCCCTAAAGGACTTCTTTGATACCATTAGGTACCTTAGGATGTGTAACAGTGGAGATGGCCCCGACCACGTTACATCGTATCAATTACAGGCTAACAACAACACAACTGGAGGATATTAATGTCAAAAAAGAAACTAACTGAAATAGCAGAAGAATACGAAATAAGTTTTGAGAAAGCTCAAGACTTTGTTACCAACAATCTAGAAGAGGAAATGGTAACCGGAAGAGGTAAAGGTACTTGGGTTAATAATGACGGCCAAGAAATCTTTGAACAGATGATACCAATAAACATATTGTACAGGGGTAAAGTTATGCAACTAGCTCCTAATCCAAGATATGTTTTGGCACACATAAAAGAGTTAGGGAAAAAGGTACCGGTCAAAGTACCACTACGTTTTTCAAAGGGATTACTCGGTAAAGTAATACACATAGAAGCCAACAACAAAGGAGATGAACCCACATATGAGTACAGAAAAACTAAGATGTCTTGATCTATCTGTTACAATATAACAAAACAAAATGGAAAACGAAAATATTTCTGAAGCCCTAACGTACGTAGGTAACTCACCTGATGTACAAACATTAAGATATGCATACGATCAAACCGTTATGGAGCTTGAATCCTACTTTGATCTGTGTCGTACATCTTATGATGAAAGACGTAACTTCTGGAATGGCAAAAGCCGAGACCATAGAAAACATGGAGCAGATGCATTCCCTTGGGAAGGTGCATCCGATGTTGAGTCCCATGTTATAGACGAACGTATAACACGTTTAGTAAGTTTATTTGTTAATGCATTAAATCGTTCCAACATAAAAGCATTTCCTGTAAACGTTAACGACATACCAAGAGCAAACATAGTTACAAATTTTTTAAAGTGGATGGTATCCTCTGGATATATTCCTAGATTTAAAAAAGAAATGGAACTAGGAGCAAACTATCTTCTAGAACGAGGATTGTTAATTACATACGTAGGTTGGCTCAGAGAAGATCGTACGTTTTTACAAAAGTTAGATTTAAATCAGATGGCACAGGTTGCTCCTGAATTAGTACAAGCAATTAATGAAGGGTCAACGGACGATGAAATTATAGCTATTATGATACAAGCTATGCCCGGAGTAAACGAAAGACGTGCAGGAAAAGCATTAGCAGATCTTAGAGAGTTCGGAGAAGCAGAGGTGCCCATGGTACGTAGACAGGTAAACTGTCCCGATGTTAAAACATTAGCACCAGACGGTGACTTCTTTTTTCCTTCGTATGTAACGGATCCACAACGTGCACCGTATTGTTTTTGGAAAACATATTATACAAAACAAGAGTTACAAAATAAAATTGTAACAGATGACTGGGATGCAGACTTTGTTAATTACGTTTGTGAAAGATACACAGGAGTAAATATTGATTCTATCGAAACAGAACAAGAGGGACGTAGAAGTTCACGTCTGTCAGATAATGCATACGAAGCAAATGAATTAATAGAATTAGTACACGGGTATCAAAGATTAGTAGATCCAGAGGATGGATCCGAAGGTATATACGAAACTATATTTCATAAAGAATTTACTGGAAACGAGTTTGCCCAAGGGTATGCTAAGTTTGAATTATTAAATGGATACGAGGATTACCCCGTAGTTGTAACCAAATTATCTGAAGATAGTAAACGTCTTTACGATACTATGACTATTCCTGATCTGTTACGTGGCTTACAAAATCAAGTAAAAGTAGAAAGAGACTCAAGAATAGACAGGAATAGCATAGCTACTATGCCTCCTTTACTACATCCTATTGGACAGGCACCAAGTGACTGGGGACCAGGCAGACGTATTCCTTACAGACGTAAGGATGATTACCACTTTGCCGATTTCCCAAGATACAACGAAGGTTCTGCAGAGATGGAAGGTACTATGTTGCTGCAAGCAGATAGACTCGTAGGGTTAGACGAAGATCAAAACAGTATAGTACGTAAACAATTTTTAGTGGATAAATATTTACAGCACAGTGCAGAAGTATTAAAGCAGTGCTTTAGATGTTTTCAAAGGTTTGGACCGGACAGTATTTACTTTAGGGTAACTGGTGCACCAGATCCTGTTAATTTTAGTAAAGGTAACCCAAACGAAGATTTTGATATTATAATTAATTACGATGTTTTAAATTCAGATAAAGTTTTACAAGAAGCAAAACTACAACAAATTATGAATTTAACACAAATGGATCGAAACGGACGTATAAATTCAACTGCATTATTGGATGCAATGGCTAGTGCTATTGATCCTGTATTAGCTGATTCTATTTTACAACCTATTGAAGATGCACAAGATCAAGTATCCAAAGAAGTAACTGATGACCTAGCTAAGATTCATGCAGGTATAGAGATGCCGGCACGTCCTACAGGATCAGGTACTGCTTTGCAAATAATACAACAATATGTACAACAACCTGATATTGCACAAAAGGTACAGAGTGACCAAGCATTTGCACAACGTTTACAGAAGTACACAGCACAATATCAATTTATGATACAGCAACAACAAAATGCACAGATAGGTAGAATAGGAACAAACCCAGCACAAATGGGACAAGTTAATACACAAAATATGCAGCAGTAATGACGTACGAAGAAGATATAAAGACACTACATCAGCACGAATCTTTTGCAAGATTTGTTGAAACCATTTATACATTACGAGAAGAAGCTATATCTAATTTGCACAAAGCACAAACAGAAGAGATGCAACAAATCTCTGGAATGATTTTGTGCTATGATCAAATACTACAAATGACAGATTGGAATGGTTTACAGCTTAAACACATGGAAAGGCTCAAAGGACACTTGTAAGTAGTGTTATAATAATTTATCGGCATCTCTCCAGCCGTAAAGGAGTGGACAAATTATGAATGATGAAATCAATACTGGTAACTCTGAGCCAGAAACAAATTCAGTGGATAACATAACATCGTCTGACTTTATCGACAGACGTTCCCAGCAATATGCTGGTCAAGAGGTAGTACAAGAAGAAGCTGTATCAAATGAAGAAACCGAGAGTACTTCAGAAGAAACAGAGGAATTAAATACTACAGATGTTCTTTCAAATATGGACTTGGATAGTATGTCCGAGGACGAACTTAAAGACATTAGTCAAAAATTAGGTACCAAAGCTGTTGCTAGATTTGGTGAGTTAACTGCTCGTAGAAAACAAGCAGAAGAACGTTTATCTGCAATGGAAAAAGAACTGCAGGGACTGAAGAAAGAAAATAAAAAATCAGCACCTGTTGTTAAAAATAATCCATTAGCAAAAATCGTAAATGTTAACGAACTAAAAAAACACAACGATTCAGCACGTGAAGTAATTGAATGGGCTGAAGGAGTGCTTGATGAGCACGATGACTATAAATCTCATGACGTAGTCACAGAGGTAGATGGTAAAGAGTACACTAAGGCCGATGTTAAAAAAACATTAAGACAGTCCAGAGACGTAGTAGAAAAATATGTGCCAGCACAATATGCTAATTTGCAAAAACAAAATAGTATTGTACAAACCACAAGAGCTTTTCAAAGAAAAGTTTTGACTGAGTTTGATTGGGCCAAGGATACCAAAAGTAAAACAACTCAAGCCTATAAAGCTATGCTTAATGACAAAAGGTTGAATAACTTAAGGGATACAAATCCTGAGCTCAGTGCACAAATGCCATACATATTAGCTCATGCAGCAAACAGTATGTACGGACGTAAACCTGTTGGTAATAACAAAGCAGAGATTACACCTCCAAGATCTGTGGGCAGCACTGCAGCACGTCCCGAAAGAAAAACATCTACTTCATCCGTAAAACAGAAAGAAGTCAGTCAACGTTTTAAAGATACAGGCAACATTAATGATTTCATAGCTCTCAGAACCTTACAAAAATCACAATAAAAATAAATAGAAAGAAAAAATTATGTCATTTTCAGACAGTTTTACACCAACCAAAACCCCTTTAACAGGGCCAGGGAGTGCAGTTTCTAATCGTGAGGATTTGACGGATGTCCTAACAATCCTTGCACCTGAAGAAACTCCAGTCCTTTCTTCTGCCTCTAAGCAAAAGGCTTCAAGCACTTTTGTTGAGTGGACAGTGGACAAATTGGCTGATCCTGTAAACACAGGAATTAGTGAAGGAGCTGATGTCACAGCATTTACAGATAAATTTGCATCTCGTGCACGTTTAGGTAATTACGTACAAAAGTTCCGTAGAGATTACATGGTATCAGATTTACAAGAAGCAGTTGATTCTGTTGGGCCAGCTAAGTTTGCTCAAGCAGAAGCTAAAGCTATACGTGAACTAAAACGTGATGTTGAAAAAACATTACTATCTAGTGAAGATCGTAAAGCAGAAGATGGAGCTGGTCAACCTTACAGATTACGTGGCTTAGGCCGTTGGATCGGTGGTACAGATTCAGATATTCCTGCAGACTATCGTACACCAGGACTTTCAACTAGCACAGCAGGTGCTGCTATTACTGAGACTCAGTTCAATACACTTATTCGTTCAGTATACGAGCAAATTGGTTCTACTCAGAACTTAACACTTATTGCAGACACAAACTTACGTACTCAGATTTCTGACTATGCACGTTTTGGTGCTACATATGGATCTGATGGTTCAGGTACAGAATCAATTCGTACAGTAAATACTGACATGGGTAACTCAACAATTAAATTATCTGTTGAGATCTATCAGTCAGACTTCGGTACAGTAACAATCGTTAACAGCAATCCTAAGTGCTCTAATGACACAACTAACCTTGATGAAGGTTACTTAGTCAACCCAGAGTACTATGGTATCCACGACTTGATTCCTATGGGATCTACACGTCTACCTAATATGGGTGGTGGTGAAAGAGGATTCGTTGATTGCTCATTGACTCTAGGTGTATATCACCCAGCAGCTCACGGTAAGATCACAGGTTAATAGAAGGGAATAATATATTATGTCACAATTAACAATAAATGAAACAAGTGGTGATTTTACTCACGTAGCAAAATTAGATCATAATGATTTAGTAGCTATCGGTAACGGTGGTACTAGAAAATTATTCACAATACCAGCAGGTGCAGCAGTGGACCTAGTGGGAGTAGTCAACAGTGTTGACATTGAAGGTTCATCAACATTACAAATTGATGTTGGTACTACATTATCAGATCCTAATGAGTTCATTAAAGATCTTGATGTCGATGCAATGACAGTGTTTGCTCCTACATTTAATACAGGTGCATCATTAACAGCATCTTCAGCAGCAACTACTACTATCAAGGGTGGTTCTCTACCTGTAGCAGGTGCTTCTGCAGACACAGCAGTATACATTAAGATTACAGATTCAGCAGCAGCCTCTATCACAGCAGGTGAAGTTGTTATCGGTATTCGTTTAATTGACCTTAGCCGTTTCTTTTAATAGCTAAACATTTCAGGTTCGGGGGCTTCGGCCCCCAGCCTTTTATTTATGGAAGCACCTAACATCATTACGAATATACCTAGAAACATCTCGGACGGAGAAGTTGACGATGCCTTTATGAAGGAATTGATCAACGGCTTTGAAATAGAACGTAGAACTGAAGAAGAACGAGTACAGAGAGCACGGCTAGAAGCAAAAGAACACGTAGGTAAAACTCATCCACTATTTGGAAAGTGTGTAGCATCAATGCCAGCCAGAGAATACTTCAGGTTAATAGGTAAATACGGTGATGAAGAAGTGAAGTCCAAAGAATTTTTACATTATTTTAATAAAAACTTTAAAGACCTTAGTCCGAACAAAGCATGAGTTATGAAGTAACACCATCTCGAGATAAAAAATATCAAGATGCATATTTGCTAATACAATCTCTTGCAGGGGTTGGTACATTTTCTGCAGCAGAAAAATTAGATATTACTAGATTTATTAATCGAAGATTTAGAACTGCATATAACTCTAGTTCAGCTTGGCCTAGGTATCTAGTACCTAACCAAAAACGTGCTGTTTCTTCTTTTGCTGTAAGTGGAATAACAGCAGGAACAAATGTCGGTGCAGGAACTGTAAGTGTATTAAATGGATTATATTATTTAATAGGTTATTTAGATCCTAATCTGTTCGGAACTAATGCAGATGGATCCAATAAGCCCGTGTACGGAAGAACATCTAACTATGTGTTCGGACAAAATGATTTAGTAGGAAAAATGGTAAGCTATGACGAATATATATTTACAAAAAATGGTGTTATATCAGACGATAGATGGAGACTTAGTAAATCTACTTTAACTGTAAGTCGTTATGACGATAAAGGTAATGCATTTTTAAGTGCTAGTACTACGTTTAGTAGTATTTTTGTACAAGCAACAAATACACCCGAAGTTGATAACCCCGGAGATACGGTTTTTGTAAATGGTACCGATATGGGAACTGGTGGGTTAAGTATAGGAGGTGTATGCATAGCAGAAAAAAAACAATGTGTAGATTTCTACGGAGATAATTGGTCCACATTTGGTGTAGAAAAATCTGAAACCAGAAGTACTTTGTTAAGAGACAACACCAATAACACAGGTATTACTGGATACGATATAGGTCAATTTATTAAAATACATAGAACAAAACCTTATGTTAATGACTCAACACATGAGTACGATTTTTACGTAGATAACTTAGGTGCAAATATATTAAATGCACACGGTGTAGGTAACTTTGTTTTTGTTACGTACAAGAGACCAATGGTAGATTTAAAAACACCAAATACTGTTACTGCTGCTCCTGTTAATGAATCGTTTGAAAGAATACCGATAGAATTTTTTCCTTACATATGTCACGGGGCATACTCAGATTTCTTAACTATGGACGGGCAAGTGTCTAAAGCAATTACAGAAAATGAATTAGCACAGAACTTATTAGACAGAGAGCTTGAACAGATTGATATAATGTATAATAACAATCGTCCAGTCGGAAAATTTTCAACTTACGTAAACAGACAATCAAGATAAATTTATGAACTCATATGTAGTAAACAGATATAACAAACCCACACCGGGGGCTACTTCTCAAGTCATACAAATACCTCACACTGGCAGTGGTTCTGGAGACACTTATCAATTTAGTGCTTATGATCCACAGACTAGAGTTATTTACCTTTCCTTAACTGGTGAAGGTATGATGATGACAATAGATGGCAGCACTCCAACACAAACAAATTCACATAGGCTATTTGCAGGTAATAGTTATTATTTTAATGCAGATTTAGTAAAAGCAGCTAAATTTAAAATACATACAAATAGTCCAACTACAACTGCTATTCTTTACGGCTCAGAATTAACACACTAAGTCATGAACGAATTTGATGTTAACAGAAGGGAAAGACTGCTTCCAAGCACAAATCCTGAAAGACCTACAAATGGGATTATGCATTTTAAAAATTTTCCTGCCAATGATTCTTTTGTTAAAACATTTGCTAATGATACATTTGGTGCAAATACTAAATATTGTAAAATTCAATTAACTTCTGCTTCAGTAGGGGATTTTTTTGTACATTTTACTATGGATGGAACTGAACCAAAACCAGGTCCTAATATGTCAGGTTATCCAGCACAAATAGGACACAGAATGAATAAAAATACATTTTATTATTTTGATCTTGATACAGTAAAAAAATTAAAGTTTAGAAATATACCGAATGCCCTTTCGTCTAGATTAATTTTAATGGAAATGACACAATGATGGAGGATTTATTTAACAGATTAGGAATATCATTTATGGGAGTTTTAGCATCTTGGGGACTTATGGATATAAGTTTAATACTAGCAAGTATTGCATCTATTGGTACAATAGTACATACAACTATAGCAGTAATCAAACTAATTAAAAAATGACTACAGAACTTATAGCATTATTAGGAGGAGGCTTTTCAGGTTTTATATTTAAACTGATTGGATCTTTGGTGCAGGCTCAACAAGCTAATGCACAAGCATTGTTGCAAAGACAAGAAGCCTATGATATTAGTGCAGATAAAGCATCTAAAAGAGGTGGTGAATGGGTACGTAGAGTTATTGTATGCACTGTTTTATTTGCAGTTGTAGTAGCACCGTTTGTATTAGCACATAGCCCAGAGGGCATTACTGTAGGAACAGAGAATAAATTTTTCTTTGGTTTATTTGATAGCACAAAGTACGAAACACTTCAGGGCTATGTAATACTACCGGAGATAAGACAAACTGTCTTAGCCATAGTAGGATACTACTTTGGATCATCAACAATAAAATAAGGAGAAAAACATTATGCCAATGGGAAAAGGAACATACGGAAGTAAAAGAGGAAGACCACCAATGAAAAATGGTGCCAAAAAGAAAACAATGAAAAGGAAATAATATGGCCGACAAAAAGAAAACAACTAAAAAAACAGCAAGCAAAGCACCAAAAAAACCAACAGCTACTGCTAAAATACAACAACTAGAAAAACGTATTTCACAGTTAGAGCAAATGGTTACTGGTACTAGACCTGCAGGTGCACAACGTCCACAGCCACGTCCTATGCCACAACGTCCACAGCAACGTCCACAGTCACGTCCACAGATGGCACAAGGGGGTAGACCTCAAATGCCAATGCAAGGAGCTCCTAGGGGCCCTCAGGGACCATCTAGACCTATGGGTGGTATGAGACCCGGAGGTATGGCATAATGAAAAAAACCTTACTAAGTGTAGCTCGTAAACTTGAAAAGGCTTCCAAGGCTCATGCTGGCCAAGCAAAGAAGTTGAAAAAAGCAGCTAATAATAAAGGGAGAAAAAAATAATGCCGTTAGATAAATATAGCCCAAAGCAAAGAAAAATAGCTAGAGTTGCAGCACCTAGAAATAAAATTACAGGTGCTGATTTTGCAGCATTGAGAGGTAGAAGAAAGAATGGCAAAAGGAAATAAAATATGCCCAAAAGGTATAGCATGGGCTAGACGTACTTTTGATAAGTACCCTAGTGCATATGCCAACATGGCTGCTTCCAAATACTGTAAGGATCCCAACTATGCTAAGGGATCCAAAGGTAAACGTAAAAAGAAAAAATAATGGGTGAATTAGCAAAGTGGAGGAAACAAAACTGGGTTAGAATTGGAACAGACGGAAATATCAAGGGACCTTGTGGAACGTCTAAGAACAAAAAGAATCCAGACAGGTGCCTTCCTATGGCTAAAGCTAAGAGCCTATCAAAGGCCGACCGTGCTGCAACTGCTAAAAAAAAGAAAAGAGCAGGAGCTACGGGAAAGCAATTTGTATCAAATACTAGAAAAGCAAAAGTAAAAACAAAGAGAGCATGAGAAAAGAACACAAAAGTTCAAAGGGAGGATTAACAGCTGCTGGTAGAAAGTATTTTAAAAACAAAACAGGAGCTAATTTAAAACCTCCTGTTACAAAATCAAACCCAAAAGGAAAAGATAAAGCACGTAAGAAATCCTTTTGTGCAAGAATGTCTGGAGTAAAAGGGCCAATGAAAGATGAAAAAGGTAGGCCAACAAGAAAAGCATTGGCACTACGTAGATGGAAATGTTAAATGGCAAGATACGAATCATATGGTGCACAAGATACACGTTATGAAGATGATCTCGATAGTAATTTTATCGGGATTAATAATCGTGCACGTCCGGATTCATTAACATCTGGAGTACTACAGAAGGCAGAAAATTTTAGATTAGATATTGGAGGAGTAGCACAAATACGTAAAGCTATTCAAGTACAATCAACACCGTTAACCCTAGATGCTACAAGAGCTTTTACTTTACCCTTTAGGTGCTATGCAAATGTTACATCTACAAATGTACAGATTAGTAGCACTACTTTAACTTTTACTTTTAGCTCACATTCTTTTGTTGATGGGACTTTAGTTTTTATAAATGATGTGCCCGGAGTTTCAGGCTTTGATGCAGGTAATTATATTGTTACTGTTTCGGGTGGATCAACAACACAATTTTCTATAACAGTAGCAGGAATAGGAGGATCTCCAAGTAGTACAACTGTTGTGTGTGGTGCACCAGCATTGGCCTCAGCATTCCAAACAAGAGTATATGGATCCTGTTTATTTTCTGATTCCTCTGATAATGGAGAAGAGTACATTATACTATTTGGAGATGCAAATGCAGTTGCTGTAAAAGTTTCAGATAACAGTACTACACAGATAGCTTACGACACGGGTATTATCATATCACAACCAGTAGCACCTATACAGGCTTTTAATAGAATTTATGCATTTAGGGATGGAATAACTACATTAGAGTGGGATGGAACATTAACAGGATCCCCTAAATTTGTAAAGGTTCCTAATGGGGATTTTACTCAACCCGTGTTAAAATCAGTAACAAACGGTTGTAGTATTACAGACGGTAAAGTTACCATAACAATAGATAATGACACCAGTGATAATCCAGTAGCAGTAGGAGACAAGATTACAATAGTAGACAAAGGAGGTACTGGTTTAACTAACGGTGATGAATTTGAAGTAGCCGAAGCTAGTACAACTAATTTTAGTTTCTTTGCAGAAGTAGATACAGTAAGTAATGTAGCCATAGATGTTATGAAGAGAGTGTCAGAAGGTGGTGGTTACATTCATATGCCAGCTGCTGATTTTGGTGTACTACATCAAGAAAGGATTGTGGTACCGTACTTATACGATTCAGCATCTTCCCCTGCAAAAAGAAGTGGTGAACCACTGGATGAAATAATATTTTCAGAACCTCAAATACCGGATCAATTTGATGACGTGTTTGGAAGAGGTAGATTGTTTCCGGGTAGAGCCGACAAGATTATTGGATTGTTTTCTTTTACAGAGGATGCATTATTAATATTTAACAGAAACAGTATATTCAAATATCAACCCACCACTAGCTTAAACTCTATGGTAAAGACACAGATTACAGATGAGGTTGGTTTAGTAGCAAGAGATAGTGTAGTACAAGTTGGTAATAATATTTTATTTTTGTCTGACAATGGTGTGTACGGAGCAAGTTTCCAAGATCTATACAACTTACGTGGTAACGATGCTCCACTGAGTCAACCTATTCAATCTACTATAGATAGAATAAATAGAGCACATTGGCATAAGTCCGTAGCAACTTATTTTGATAACCGTTATTTTTTAGCAGTACCGTTAGACAGCAGCTCTGAACTCAATGCATTGATTGTTTATAATTTTTTAAATAAAACATGGGAAAGTGTAGATACAGTAGGAACAACTAGTATCTCAAACCAAAGTGTAACATTTGATTTTGATAATTTAATTGTAGCAGGAGACGGTGATAACAGAGCTGTGTACACAGTTAACAGGCTAGGAGGGGTTCATAAATTAAACTCTGGGAATACTTCATTTGATACAGTTATAACTGAAATCGGAGGTAGCACACAATCTGTAAAGATACCGGCTGCATTCCGTACTAGACAGTTTAATTTTAAAAATACAGAAAGAAAAAAATGGAACACATTTGAGATGCAGGTAGAATCCTCTGATGCTGAAGGCAGCAATTTTGATATATCATTTAACTTAGAAAACATTAATGCAACTATAGCTGCAGGTAAATTATCAGATTACCTGATAGGAGATGAATCTGAAACTAAATCTGGCCAAACCCCACCTACAAATCTGGCAACGGGTGAAAGTGTTTCCATACGTGGTAGAATAGGTAATAGAAGGGCATATGGAATAGACGTAGAATTAACAAACTTTGATGGTAGGCCAAAAATAGAGGTAGTAAAAGTTACCGGTGGTCTAGCATATCAATCAACACAACCAGCAAAATAATATGGCAGGAATAGAAACATCACAAAACTTTAGTGACGGGCAACAGGTAGATGCTGCTTCACTAAATGGTATTATATCAAACTCAAAACTAAATGCTAGTGCAGTGGATGGAACTAACATTACTGTTACGGGTGCAGGTCAACTAAATCTTGGCACAGTAACTGCTGATAAAATAGGAACCGATGCAGTAATTACTGCAAAGATATTAGATTCAAATGTTACTTTAGCTAAAATACAAAACATAGCTAACGATAAAGTACTTGGTAACACATCGGGTTCATCGGCTGCACCATCTGAATTATCTATAACAGATGTAAGTAATGCAGGATTTACTCCTACTGCTTTTAGTTCTCAAGAATCTTGCAAACTTCCAAATGGTTTAGTACTTAAATTTGGTAGAGTTGCTACTAGTAGTAGTCCACAGACTATTACATTTAGTACAGCTTCAGGTGAAACAGCTTTTAGTTCCGTAATCTCTGCACAAGTAACAGCAGAAAAAGATACAGGATCAGTTGGTGCAAACGTTAAAAGTTTTAGTTCAACTGAATTAATTGTTACGTACGAAACAGGAACAGAAGAAATTAATTGGGTAGTATACGGAACGTAAGTAATTATGTTTGGTGATTCATGGGGCAGTTATGATTCTGGAGGTAGCACCTTCGGAGGTTCTTACGACTACAGTAATAACTTTCAAGGTCCTGTGCCTTATAACCCATTTGATGTAGGTTTAGACTTTGGAAATGACATCTTTGCAGGGCTAGGCTTCGATACAGGTATTAGTGGTATTTACCCTGATGATTCTTCTATGACCGGACTCTTTGATCCAAATACATTTGATTATAATAGTGGTTTGTTCGATACTAATTTAACTGTATTTCATGGATTTGATTCCCCTGATACTCCAGTAACTTATTTTAATCCTGTTGAACAAGATCCTAGTGTATTTCTTGATCCTACTGTTGTTATATATGATTCTAACTCTGACAGTTGGAGAAGCCTTGTAGATCAAGATGGTAATCCTACTGATCCAGAAATATATGATGGTGGGCAACTTCCAGACTTTATAGTTAGAGCTTCGGATGAATTTCCTATTGCTGCAGTACAGCTGGGGGCTTCAGATGACATGATAGAGAATCCATTGGAGCTTACATTTAGAGATATTAATGAAGCCGTTGAACAAGACCAAGGAGAAGATCAAAATGTTTTTGGTTTTGTCCCAAATCAAGGATTTACAGGAATTATTAGGGATCAATTAAAAGAAAATACAAAAGGTTTGACTTCAGACATTAATGAATTCGGAGAAACAGTCTTTAGTAGACCTGATGGTACTCAATACGTTGTAAGAAAAATAGTTCCCGGTGGGCAAAACAAATGGTTTGAATACGAGCAAGGTGTAACAGAAGCTCCAAGAAATGGGTTAAGGGGTGCAGCAGAGCCTATAAGATTTCCACAAGGAACAATTGTAAACCCATACACTGGTAAATTTCAATATAACACTAGATCTGAAATTCCTACTGGTATGGAATCAAGCACGGGGCCATTAGGTCCGGGGTCTAGAATAACCACTACTTACGAGTGGGATCCAGCAAACCCAGATGCAGGATGGCAAGTTTCAGATAGATTTGTTTTAAATGAAAACGAAGAAGTAATGGAATTAGCACCATACCCTTTTTTACCTGACCCTCCTCCAGTTGCACCCGAATTAGAGGAAGCAGTCAATTTTGAAAGACCTGAGTTATCTCCTACTAATACTGTGTACGAAAATTTATATGACCCAACAACATATGAAGTCCCACAAGAATTAATAAACCAAGCATTAGAAAGAATTGATAACGATTTAGCAAATAGTGAAACACTAGGAGTACAATTTAAAACGTTACCACAAGAACAAAGAGAAACTTTTGAGGGACTAGTAAGAGGACACATAGAAAATAATGAAACCTTTAGTAACAGTACTGATATTAATGCAAATTTAAATCAAGCACTTGCTGCTGGAGCTGATGCAGTTACCCAAGAGCTTGCAATAATGTCTGATGACGATCCAACAAATGATGCATTAAGTCGAGTAAATGCTGAGTTTATTTTTAATGATATAGTTCAAGCAGGGGGTGAAACCGTTGAACAAACATTAGAAAGAATAGATGCACCTTCTACAACTTTTACTAATGCAGATAAAAAAGAAGAAATACAAAACTTATTCAAGGACAATAATTTAAATAATTTACTTTTTACAAGCAATACTACACCTGGACAATACTCCTTAATACTAGAAGGCACTCCAATAGATGTAAACAAATATAATACAGAAGAGATTCAAGATGGAATTATACAAACTGCTGATCAATTATACAATGAATTAGTAAAAGCTCTTCCGGAATACGGAACTCCCTCTCAAGCTGAATCACTTCAAAAGAGAGCTTTAAAAATTGCAACTATTGTAGAGGTTGCAGATATTGCTAGAAGAGATCCTAACAATAGTGATTCTTTTGAATATCGTAGGCATTTAAATGAACTGTTTGGAGGTCAAGGAACTGCTGTTTCAAAAACCGATGCAATGGCTAAATTAATGAAGGATGGTGTTGCATTGGGTACAGAAGAAACTACACAAACAGATGATCCAAGATCTCCAGAATTAGGGAAATCTCGTGTTACATTTAATTTAAACGATGGATTTAAATACACAATAGGTTGGCTACAAGGGGGGGTGTCAGGTGCTTATGCTAGAGGAATAGCTGCTATACGTGAAGTAGGAAATGAACAATACTGGACAGATAAAGTAATAAAAGGTCTTACACAAGTTGCCTTTGACGGTGCAACAAGAACAGCAACCTATGACGATTCTTTAAGTCCTGCTCTAGCACCTGCAGATGCATCAGGTTTTACAGATTACTCAGCTGGTGTAGCAGCAGGTAGACAAGAAGCACTAGAATCAGCATCTATAATAGGAGAAGAACAAGAAGCTACTATAATTGAACAACAAACAACTATATCAGAACAAACCAATACTATTTCTGGACTACAATCTAATTTAAGTGGTTTAACAAATCAAGTTAACGATCTAAATAGCACACTAGCAGAAAGAACCGAAGCCCTTCGGAGTGTAAGCATAGAAAAAACACAGGCATACACAAGAGTCGTTAACTTAGAAAACGAGTTAGCATCGGCACAGGCACAAACAGATATAGATCAAAGCACTATAACAGGATTAGAAAATAATTTATCCCTTGCTCAAAATGTTTTAAATAATAAAAATGAAGAATTAGCTGGATTAAATTCAGATATTCAATCCATTACAACAGAACGTAATAACTTATTATCAAATGTTACTGATTTAAATAATCAAATAGCAACACAAGTTAATACTATAGAACAACAAAGTAATAATATTTCTGGATTACAGGGTCAAGTTTCAAGTTTGAATGAAACTATAAAATCCAATGAATCCACTATAAATAATTTAAATCAAACTAAAACCAATAATGAAAATACAATATCTGGGTTACAATCTGATTTAGATGAGGCTAATCAAAATTTAGCTGATGCACAAGCACAAGATAATGTTGATTCTGCAACTATAGAAAATTTACAAACTAATGTTGCAGCATTAACTGATCAAATAAATAATTACAAAACGGATCGGGATAACTTAAATAATACAATAGTAAACATAGCTACCCTAAATCAGGAACTAAATACAAATTTAAGTAACTTAGAAAATAATTTAGCTACAAAGACGGAAGAACTCAATGCAGCACAAACTGAAAACGAACGGTTAAATAATGAACTTTCTACAACACAACAACAAGTATCTGAGCAAAATTCTGAGATAATAGATTTAGGAAATCAAATTAATACAGCATCTGAAGAGTTCAACACTCTACAAAATCAGTACGATGCATTTGTTACTGATCAAGTTTCTGAGATAAACGATTTAAATCAACAAATCTCAGATAAAGATAACACTATTAATGATCAGACTAAAACACTGGATGAGAGACAACAAGCACTAACTGAAAAAGAATCCTTAGTAACTTCTTTAAATACAAAAGTATCAGAAGCAAATACTAAAATTTCTAATTTAGAATCACAGTTGTCAAACAAGACTAATGAAATAGATAATTTAAATTCACAACGGAATGAATTATTAGAAAATGTTGGTACCTTAGAAAATAATGTTACTGATTTAAATAATCAAATAGCAACACAAAACAACACAATAAATTCATTACAGGGCACGGTATCAGAACAAACAGCTACTATTGGTGGCTTAGAAGAAGATGTAACAGAGTTAGAAACTACATTGCTGGGCCAACAAGAAACTATTAATTCACAAAGTTTAACAATAGGAGAACAATCAACTCAAATAGAAAATTTAGGACAACAAGTTAACACACAAAAAACTAACATATCTAATTTAGAGCAAGATATTCTTGGGTACACTGGGACTATAACAGAACAAACTAATACTATAAATGAGCAAGTTGAAAATATTAACAGCTTACAAGAAAATGTAAATTCACTTACCAATGAAACGAATGAATTAAATACACAGATAACAGAGTTAGAACAAGATAAAGGTAATTTTCAAGAACAGTTATCTAGTGCTAACACAAGCATTGAATCATTAAATACACAAATATCAGGGTTAAATACAAACATAGAAGAATTACAAAATGCAGCTGTGGTTGACGATGAAGCTATAGCTAATTTAGAAAACCAAAAAGCAGTACTTGAAACAGATAAGGCAACCCTTGAATCAAATGTATCTAGTCTAAATACACAACTAAGTAATGCTAACACAAGTATTGATGACTTAAATAATAGTTTAAATGCAAAACAAAATGAACTTGATCAAATCAATATAGATTTAGGTAATGCACTAGGTACTATTACGGAACAGGAAACCACCATTGGTGAGCAAACTGAATTAATAGGAACTCAAACAAATACTATAAGTGAACAACAATCTTTAATAGAAGGTTTAGAATCAGATAAGTTTAATTTAGAGGGGCAACTTTTAGATAAGGATAATGAATTAGCTGCCGAACAATCAGTTGTAAATAATTTAAATTCACAAATTGAAAACCTAAATACAAATATTGCCGAATTACAATCAGATGCTACTTCAGATCAAAGTGAGATTGATTCATTAATTAACGAACGAGATAATTTACAAGGTAATTTAAATTCTGCAAATGAAAATCTTAATGCATTAACTTTAGAAAGAAATAATTTACAGGGCCAAGTTTCTGACCTTGAGGGTGAACTAGATGTTGCAGAGCAAAACATGAGCTCTATGTATACAGAGGAACAACTACAAGAAAGGATTACAGGTGCCATTGGCTCGTTAACACCTGAAGAATTAACTAATTTGATGCCAGAGGTAGAAATATATCGTCCCGATGTAGAGGCAGCCAGAGATGCAGAAACAGAACTATTAGGACGTAGGGATTTTAGATTCTTCCAAGAAGGTGTAGAGAACTTAGGACAAGCAGAAAATCAAGCAAAGTTAGCACAGTGGTTAGAGGACGGGGTTAACGTAAATACGTACCGTGATATTGAAAGAAAGGTAATAGCAATAGGGGTAGAAAATGATGATACCTTTACTATGGCTGATAGGATTTTAGATACAGCTGTTAATGGTTTTCTTGACGGTGGGTTGGATCCACTTAACTCTATAGCTGCTGCAATAAATTTAGCTGAAGGTATAACTGGTGCTAACATTGCAGATATACCAAACGTAGGACAAATGCTTGGGGATGCCTTGGGGGATAAGGTAGATGACACAATTAAAGGCTTGTTAAATAGATTTACACCTGAGTTCTTTAGAAATGCAATAGCACAACAAACAGGATATTTAGGCCAAGATTTCAATATAGTAGATAATATTTTAGCAGATCCTAGTTATGCAGCTCAAATTAGAACCGGGTTGCCACCTGCTACACAACAGTTAGAAGAATATAATAAGATTGTTTTTGAATCTTTGTTTGTGGATCCAAGCACAGGAGAAGCAGCTATAAGCTGGGATAGTTTAACCCCGAACGAAAAGGTCGGATTCTCTGAGAATGCATCAGATTACTTAAACTCTTTAACACAACCAGAAGAAGGTGATATTGATTTTGGGGATGGGCCACTTGCAACTTTATTTAAACCTATTATTGGGGCAGAAGGATTAGTATCATCTGCAATACAAGGAATAGGTAACTTCTTAGAAGATGTAGCATTTAATCAGAAAAAATTTGTTGGTGGCCTAGCACCTAAGTTTCTTGTGGATACAGCTATCGGTGGATTCACTGGGGTTCCTTTTCCGTATTCTTTCTTAAGTGATATGTTATTGTCTCCTTTTGCACCTACGGGACAAGCACTATCTGATTACTTATACGAACAAGGCATAAATCCTTTAACTGCAACTATGGATGATATATCATTCTTTGGTGGTGGTGCCCTTGAGGGCATACCAGAAGGATTTTTAACAAGGGATGAAGATTTTTTACGGAATGCATTAGAAGGTGTAGCAGCAGACACACCGTCATTATTTAGTCCTTTCGTAGGTGAAGGAACATTATTAGAAGATTTACTATCGGGTGAAACTAATCTTATAGATTTTGTCGGTAGCTTAGGATCTGATGCACTGAACAATATATTTGGTGGTGGTGGTGATGGTGGTGATGGTGAAGGAATTTCAGCATTTCAAGATGACCCACCAGCCAACACGGTAAATAATCCAGACCCAGACGGAACTCCTGCAATATTTGATGAATTTGGTAATCCTATAGGAGGCACAAGTCCTGGAGATGGTATGCCGATTGATACGGAGGATCCAAACGTACCACCAGGAAGTAACGTACCACCAGGAAGTAATGTTCCTGTTGACGGTAATGGTAATATTAACACAGGAACAAATATGGAAGAAGACGATACAACAGACTTCGACTTATCATACGAAATTGCAAAATCTATAGGAGGTACTGATTTTGCAGAGGGGTATAGAAACGTTGGATTACAGGGAGTATTAGGCATAACAGATGATTATCAAGAAGCACAAGCTAGAGCTTCTTTGGGTACACAAGCTGATATAGCTGAACAACAACAGAGTGTAGCAGATAGACTTAGGGACTTGTACCTTACTTCTAACATTGGGGCTATTGATAGATTCGGACAACCCATGAGGGATGCCGTTTCTTCTCTTAGACCTGAGGCAACTGCTGCTATAGATGCAACACGTGACATTTTTGAGCAACAAAGAGATAGAGCCTTGGGCAGACTCAGTGCTAGAGATTTAGCAGAAGCTAGAAACGAAGCATTTATAAGAAGCCAAGCCACTGGTAGATTTGAAGATCCCGTGGGACAGCTAGAAACATTAACCCAACTAGGTAATGTTAGAGCCAGAAATGAACAACTTGCAATTAATACAGGATCAACATTAGCTAATCAAGAAGCAGCAAGACAAGGGGACTTAACTAGTTTAATTATTGGACAAAGTCCATTCACTGCTGGTATTCAACAAGTAGATGTTCCATTCGGTGGTGCTGATTTATTTAACATAGGTGCACAAAATTATCAAAACGTTGCACAGCAAGAACAATACAATCAAGCTATGGGTATAGCAAATCAAAACATGGCAGCAATACCACAGGCTTCTCAACCATCCGGAGTGCAAAGAGCTGCAAATTTTGCTAATGACCTTTCAACAGGGTTATCAGCATATCAATTCTTCTTTGGTCCGGGAGATGGTTCCGGTGGAGCCATTGGTGGACTAGGTAGAACTATAAATTCTATTATTAATCCTTCCTCACAATCATCAGGAAGTTATACTAATCCAGATGCTTTTAATACAGATGCTTTTGTACCTCAACAACAAGATTATAGTGAATTATATAATCCATTAAATTATATTTACCGTCGTGATCCTTAGTATTAATTATGTCAAACATTAGAGCAACAGGTGGAGTGAACCCACAATTAAGTAGAGTAGATTATTCTCCTAAGTTAAATGCTACAGTTCAAACTGGGTTACCGTTGGCACAGGCAAGGTTAAATGAAAACCTTAGGCTTATAGATGAAGCCAACAAAACAATGGATGAGTTCAAACAAAAGCAAGAGGAAAGAAAGAAAAAGAATCAAGCTATTTCGTTTATACAAAAGTTGTCACAAAATAATAACGATGCTACTAAGTCCGTGTTTAATGTACTAAATATAAATCCAGCAGACACAAAAGAAATTGGAAACTATATAGATTCATTAGGAGGTCCACAGAAAGCAGTGAGCACACTACAGGAGTCTATTGCTTCAGTAGAAGAAGTACAAAGAGATGCTAAGAAAGAAGAGTTAGAAGCTACAAGAATACGAAACATTGGTAACGTTTTACAAACTATTAACACTGGCCAGATTACACCGGGTACAGGAGAGGGTATGAGTACTACTCCAAGCACTGTAGGTGAGGCTATAAACTATATGATTAGCCAAGGTATGACTCCTGAGGAGGTTGATAAGTACAAGGACTTAATAAATTTACCCGAGGTAGAGGCACCAATAAATGAAATGATAGAGTACATTTCAGTACTGAATGATGCCGTTACTGAAGACGATACCAGGGCAATGCAGCTTCAAAAGTTATACGAAAAATTCCCGGAATTTATTACAGAAGCAAATCAGTTAGCTAATGCTATACGTACCTTGACTCCTGATGATGAGACTAAGATGGACTTAGGTAAAGAAGTAGCAGAGGACTTCAAGATGATGAAAGCTGATCAAGATGCCAATGGTGCATATAATTTTGATTTCAAAAAAGGTATAATTAGATCCAAGTTTGGAAACAAAGAATTAAAACCCGGAAGTCTTGCATACGAAAATATCAAGAAATTATATCCAGAAGGTGTTGCAGAACTAGAGAGACGTAGATTAATATTTGGTAAAAAGAAAAACAGAAAAGGTAACACAGAATCTGAGATAACAGAAAAAGACGTTGCAGAAGCACTTGCAAAATACGATTTGGATTAATGGCTACTCTACAACAGCTTGAGACAGCATTGGTCAAAGCAGATAGAGCCGGAGACACTAAATCTGCTACTATCTTTGCTAAAGAAATAAAGAACCTACGTGAATTACGTAGTATTGATGACTACAATATATTTGCAGAAGCAAGTAAATCTGTAGCAGCCGGTGGTGCACAAACGGTGCTGATGACAATGGACACACTGGGCACAATAGCAGCAGAGCAAGTGGAGTCCGGTGTTCCTGCTACTACTAGTTTTGCTGCAACGGGTGCACCGTTTCAAACGTTTGGACCAAGTGCACAACAATCACAGCAAGCTATGGAAGTAGCAAGAATGAGCCAAGGTCAGGCACGTAAGCAAGCAGACGAATACAGAAACTGGGTAAAAAATTTTAACACAAATGTTCTTAACATAGATGAAAAATTTATAAGGGATCATCCTTACTTGTACGGATCTATGCAAGCCATAGGTCAAATCGGAACACAGGTTGCATCGGGTGGTACTATGTCAGCTCTTATTGTTCCACAGTTGTATTCAGAGTTTCAGATGGAGGCCGAAAGAAGGTTAGGTAAACCACGTAGTGAGTGGACCAGTGACGAAACAAATAGAGTAAACCTTAGTTCTCTCCCTTACGTTGCACTTGCTACTACATTTGAAGCCTTAGGACTTAAGGGTGCTTCAGGGGATGCAATCAATGCATTCTTACGAGGAGGCAAGATACCAAGTAATGTATTAAAACGTAGCTTTGATTCCGTTGGCCAAGGCTTTACAGAGGGTGCAACAGAATATAGTCAGGCCGTATTACAAGATATAACTCAAATCATTGCAGACCTAGATCCAAACGAAGAGGTTTCGTTGGATACATTTTTCGGACAAGATAAAAGAGTTGCAGCTTTCTCTGGTTTAGTCGGTGGTACAACTGTACGTGGTATTTCAGAGATAGCACAATCAGTATCTTTACCTAAGGTTACTGATGCAGATGCAGAAGTATTATTTGATTCTAAGTACAGAGTACGTTTTGTAGATGTCAACGGTAATGCTGTTGAGATGGAAGTCAACGGCCCCGACAAAGCAACTGTAGCACGTAGGGTCAAGGAATCAGGAAACATAATGGAAGGTAGCCCTATTACGGTAGATGATGTACAAGGTGCCACAGGATCTTCAGAGAATGCAAAGGGCCCAGAGGGTCCAGCTATAGAACAAGCAGCTATAGAAGAAACAGTTGTCGATCAGGATCCATTTGTTCCTAACGATACAAGTGAGCAACTAACTTTACCTGCACCATCACAAGAGGAAGCTGCTGAAGCTATGGCTACTTACGTTAGTAAGAAATACGTAGGAGAAACACCAACACAAGTTCCAGATAGCCCGGGTTATGCAGCATTCTTACAATCACTAGGTGTCCACAAGTACAGTGAAGGTAGATTCATTGAGATCTCTGGGCCTAACAAAGGCACAGATTTAACTAACGTTACTTTTTCAGGTGGATCCGTTTCCATTGTTGATGGTAAGCCATTACTAATTACAGAGGATCAGGAGGTATCAGATATAGGAACACTAAAAGAAAAAGGACCCCTTGTAAAAACTAATTTATTTAAGAAGAGTGCAGGATGGAAGTGGACAGACAAACCATCGGGTGTAGAAACCAACACTCTTGTTTCAGTTGAACAAGGATCTAAACATTACTACACCTTAGACTTTCAAGCTAACAATTCAATCAAGTTAGCTAACTACAAGGATGCACCATCGGAACCCCGTGGCCGTCCTACGACTAGAGGTAAACCTATACAAGGCAATCAAATTGGAACCATATCTGTACGTGGTAAATCACATCCAGTGTATGACAGGATTACAGTTGGGGCACCAGAGACAGCAGGTAGAGATATATACGAGGTTCAAACTAGCATAACAACCTCAGCTCCCGGATACGATGTTGATATAGCTAAACCTTATCAATACTCTCTACCAATAAGAAAGTACGTTGTTGCCAAAAGCCCTGAGCAAGCTAAAGCTATATATAAAAAATTTAACGATCCAAGAATTACAGACACCAAGAGAAGGGACAGGCAAAACTTCCCTATGGATGACTACGGTAAGTTAAGACAAACAGCTAAGTACAAAGTACGTAAATTAAATAGGGAAGAATACAATAATCTAAACACAGATGGTTCAGTATCTAACAATTTATTACCCTTTGATCCCAGCTTTGATGACGAAGGTGCCGGAACATTTAGCCCACGTAAGTCCGGGCCCGTATCTATAGAAAGAGTTAGACAACAAGTTGCACTCGGACAGGCTTATGCTAAAGATACTGCAGCATTTTATGATTTTTATTTACGTCAACTAAGAACAACAGGTAACTTACTTGTGGCTAACAACAAGAATATTAAGAGAGTTGCTGAACAAATGGTTGAAGATACAGGAGAGTTCTTAGCAAACAATCCACACCTGGCTTCATTCTATGAGGCTGATACTGCTCTAACAAATGGTTACTTAAATGAAGCATTTGATATGTATCCCGGAGACGAGAAGTTATATGCATTGATAGATGGTTTAATGAGTGCCAATACAAAACTCAAGGGCAATGCTATTGATTCACTACGTGCATTTCAATCGTACAAGAAGAACGGTAACTTCGATGATATGGTGCTTGGTGTGTCCGATAAGGGTAATGTTAGCTACAATAAAGAAAAGAGTAAGTACCTATTACATGGTACTTCTGCACCGAACAAAGCACGTTCAGTCAAGGCCGTAGGTAAGTTACTAAAGGAAATGTCAGTAGAAGAAACAATCAACTATCTGACTACACCTGTAACTTACAATGAGCTCATAAGATTTAATAAGTACTTAGGGTATAAATCTAATCCAAGTAAAGGTGCTATAGCAACAACAGTGCAGACAGCTACAGGACAGGACACTATGTTGCCACGTGTATTTGTGTTCGGTCCAAAGGTTGGATCCTATGTAATGAATAACCTTGGATACCTGAACTACACTACTGTTGATATATGGGAGTCACGTTTTATTCGTAGTTATTTCAAAGGAATGCTTGACGAAACTAAGGATTTACCCGAGACTGTAGAGGAAAGAGATTTTTTCCAAAGAGTTGGAGAACAATTTAAAATAGTATATGAAGAGAGAACAGGACAGAAGATTACAAAAGCAACGGCACAAGCACTACGTTGGTTCTATGTTCTTGATACATTTGCTAAACTAGGATATAAAGGAGCAAGTACAAATGAGTCAAAATCAGAATACACCAGAGAAGGAATTAGAGAAGTTCTTGGAGTTGATCTCCCAAGTGGGAGACGAAGCAGTGAGGAGAGTGGCCAAGCAGCAACGTTTGAGTCCCAAGCAGCAGGACAAATTAGCCCAGCCCTCAGATCTCGTTTCTCAATTAGAAGAAACTATGATCAAATCTCTTATCGAGGAAGGGAAAGCACAGACCCGAGAAGAGGCTATACAGATGCTGGAAGAGGCAATGTAGATTTAGAACTATCTGATTTCGTATCAGAAGCTAGATCCAACAAGGACACACATCCGTTTGGATCTTCTGTTGATGTGTTAACGGAAGACGATTACGTAAACCATACTCTAATACTTTATAGATCCAAGGAAGGTGGAACAGTAACGGCATCTATCTCTGAAGATGGAGAGCTTGGAACTATTACAGCTACCAAAGGTAAGACCACACCCAAAGATGTAACAAATACTATTCTGGCAGCTATCGGCACTGGCCGTGTACGTTGGACTAATGCATTTGATACAGTACTACCAGCTAGGTACGTGCCATTAGGATTTAAGCCTGTTGTTAAATTAAAGTTTGATCCAAAGCAGGCACCTAAAGATTGGGATCAAAAACAATATACTAAGTTTAATGGTGGTAAACCCGATGTAGTATTCTTTGCTTTTGATGGAGAGTTCAACAGACAATACAGTAACTTCAAAGATATTCCTGTTGTTGATGACTACATTACTGCAGTAGATGCTGTACAAAACACAGATGTTACAGGTCAGAATTTTAAAAATCCTGGAGAACTTATGGATACAGTTCTTGCAGAGTTTACACCTATAGCAAAAACAATAGGAGTAGAACTAGAGTACGATCTGTCGGGACCACCAGCTATATACGTAGCATGGAGTCCGAGCAAGAGACGTGGCAAGTACATTACATTTAATCCATATACTTTAAATCAACGTAGCCGTGAGGGTGTACGTGCAGCTATCAGAGAAGAGTTGATGCACGGTGTGCACCACGATATTGCTATAAAATTATTTCCTAACGAGAGAGACATTGGTGTACCGTGGTCTAAGTTGATGACTTCACTAGGTAAAAAAATGACATCAGAACAGAGGGATACCCTACAGTCTGTGTACTCTACACTGCCGAACTTGTCCGAAGCTAAAGACGATTTAGAGTTACAAAATATATACAAGAAGTACGGATCCGAATACCTACGTGTATCTTACCAGCATCAATTATTTGACGAAACACCTGAGATGTTTGTGGAAGGTGGTGCATCTTGGAATCAGGTAACTAAATTATTTGAGCAATCACAGAAGTTCTTAGGGGATAAATTAAATCTCAAGGATGTACGTGGTGACATGAATTTAGCACAGTTAGTTATAGATTCAGTAGACGTAATTAAAAGTTTAGATATAACTGCACCTGTCTCAAATCCAAATATGGTTGAAGCAGCCTATGCAGCAGTTCCGGAACGTAAACAAAGTAAGCCAATGAATACAGCACAGAAGGTATTTAATAATTACATGGTTCCATACATGAGAAACCTTGAGGATATACATCCTGTATTTAGACAGCTAGAGATAGGCCTAAACTTTGATATACTTACTAAGCAAAATGAACGTAAACAAAGAGCTAAAAGATTCATTGATAGATACATGAAAGATGTTAAGGATCCTGCTGAACTAGCAAGATTGGCTCACTTTATATCTTTTAATCCACGAACTGAAGAAGAATTAAATACTCCTTTTGGTCAGTACATGGTAAATGCACGTAACGAGCTTCTCAAGAAGTACGGTTTGTATGATGATTTTGTAGAAGTAATACGTCCTATGATGAATGACTTCAATGCAGAGATAGATCGTCTTCAAATACAGAAGGGATTTAGATATGAGTACTTCCCACGTTACATAAAAGATTTCAAGGGATTGAGACAAGCTATAGATCCACGTAACTTGGGTGCCTTTGAAACTTTAGTGGATGAAGAGAATGACCGTAGGAAAAAGGCAGGAACAGATCTAATGAACGAAGACGAGAGAGCTGCTCTATTAACTCAGTTCTTACGTGGTGGGTTAAGAACACAACCTATCGGAGTATCTATTCCACAGAATGCACAACAACGTTTGATTGATGTAATACCACAGGAGTTAACACAGTACTACGATCATCCTGTAGCAGCCCTAATAAAGTACATAGATAACATGACTGATACAATAGAGACACTCAAGGTGTATGGTCAGTACAAGATGGACGAAAGTGGTAACGGTGTACTAACAGGGGAGTTCGGTATACAAGCTCTCAGGTTATACGAATCAGGTAAGATTAGTTCGTACGAATTGAATGAACGTTTGCCTGAATTAATTAAAGCTAAACTTGCACACAGAGGTAAGGCCGAAGGTGTCGAGTGGCTACCATTTAAGCAAGCTCGATCACTTGCATATATGATGACCATCGGTAAATTTAGTACAGCATTTGCTAACTTATTGGACTTAGAGATTGCATTGTATGAGGGAGGTCCGACAACTACATTGAGGGCATTGATAACAAACAATGAAATCGATCTCAAGAAGATGGGTATCCTGGCAGGTACAGACCAAAACGAGTTCAACTTTGATGCAGGTAAACTCTCTGAATTGCTTATGCATAACTTAACTATTACTGGATTCAGTGCAACGGATGCATTTGGTAAACGTGCAGCTGCCCAAACATATTTGTTACAGGCACAGAAAAGAGCAAAGCAACCTATAAATAGTAAAGAGTATAAAAGACTAGAGAAAGATATAGAATTACATTTTCCTTTGAAGTCAGAAGCAGATAGACAAAATTTAATACGGGACCTGAGGTTAGAGGCAAAAGAATCTATGCCTGTGTTTAATTATATATTTTCTAAGATGTCTGAGATACAGGTTTTATCTGAAGCAAACAGACCACCTTGGCAAATACAATACCCTATGTTGAACTTCATGTGGCAGTTAAATAACTTTGCTATTCAGAGATTAAATAAAAATCGTAAAGCATACATTGATGACATAATCAGTGGAGACCCAAAACGTATGTCAAAGGGAACTTACAACATGACGAGGATGGCACTAGCTCTCTTAGCAATAGGTGTACCTTGGGAAGCTCTTATGTCCTTCATAAAGGGACAACCATTTTATTTATCATTAGCTGTGCTTAATACTTTAGCTCGGTTAGGATACGGCAATATATATGCTCAAAGAAAATTGATACTTGAAGGGCCTACTGCTTATCTCACAATTTTACTATCACCAGCACTACTAGTTGTAGGGGAAGCATCTACAGATGCATACAAAGTTATGACTGGTCAAAAACCTTGGGACGAGGCCGATGCAATAAAGAGAACATTACCTTTTAAGGAACTTTGGGATCTGTTATCAGGTGAACGTGATGAGGCATACAAGAGAACATGGGAACGTGAAGCAGAGAAGAATAACTTCCCTTTACTTAATGATATGTATTTAGGTGGTAGATAAACCACACCCCCTTTCGAAGGTGTGGAACCCATTAACTATATACTACTAATCTCATTAATAACACCTTGTTATTAACAAATTCTAACTCACTGGTGGCTCCACGGTTTACTAAGACCGAAGCCATCTTAATAGGCAAACAACCAATGAGTTAATAAAATCTTCCCGACAAGTGACGGAACTGAAACTGTCCTCGAACACCTCGTTCCCCCTCTCGGTTCTTTGCTACTATGTATTCAAGTTGTGTGTAGCATCCAACTTTGTCAACCTTTTTTGCATCTTCTATGTCACCATTTTTTGGGTACATAAGAACAGCAATGTCGGCATCGTTCTCGATGTCACCCGAATCCTTTAAATCATAGAGGCCAATCCCTGTCTCTCTCTTGGCACCTTCTCTATTCACCTGACACAATAAGACAACTGCTAGGTTTGTTTCAAGGGCAAGCTGCTTTACCTTGTGGCTGATCTCAGCAATCCCATCGTTCTTAGATAGCCTGCTGTTCCAAGGGACTAGCTGTAAATAATCTATGACCACTAGCTTGATGCCGTGTCTCTTGACCAAAGCTTTAGTTTTCGTAAGTAAATCACTAGCAGATTTAACTGAGTGCTCTGTGTAAATTGGTAGCTCTTCAACGGATTTGATTGCATCCCGTACTTTCTGCATCTGTTCGGGGGTTATAACACGTTCTTGTATTTGCCTCAGATTTGCCCCTGAGATGGCTTGCACAAGTCTCTTGACTAATTGCTTACGTGGCATCTCCAAAGAGAATATTAGGCTAGGTACAGAGTCATTAACGGCTGCTCTGAGAGCTATATTAAGTGCAAGTGCTGACTTACCACAAGAAGTAGGGGCAGCAAGTACACAAACCTCACCCTGTGCTATGCCTCCGGCCCCTAGCTTTTCATCTAGGTGTGGGATATATGTACGTATCACATTCTTTTGGTACTCTCCTTTCAGCATTAACTCGAAGTCATTAAGGACCTCATCGGATGCTTCAGAAATCTGTTTGACCTGACTCCTAGGTTCGGTACTAGATACAAAGTCAGCTAACTCCATGACTATATCATCGGCAGGATCGGCCTCGTCCATAGCTTTCTCCGTTGCTACCCTACAGGCTCTAATGGTTTGACGTAGTTTTGATTTCTCTCGAACTATGTCAGCAAAGTGGGAGGCCTGAAGAGCTGACCCGATGTTCTCGGTGTAGCTCAACAGACCTATGTGTCCCCCGACTTCCTCTAAAGTACCCAATCCATTTAGGTATTCTGCTATCAACAATTCGTCTACAGTATTATGCTTTTCATAAACGTGGTCAAGGCCTGCAAATACCTGCTGATTAGCAAATAAATAAAAGTCACTTGAGTTAATGGTTTGTTTAACTGTGAGATATGTATCTCCTGTAGTGTCGAATAGGCAACAACCTATGGTTTTAGATTCAGCTTCCAGATTTACTGGAACAGTGGGTGCAATCTTTGTCATAATTTTGGAAGTGTAATTTTAGGGATCGTAATGCTTGCCCTAAGTATCTGTACTGTCGGGCTGCATCGTTTTCTAACTTGTGCTCTCCCATCTCTCCGTAGAGTTTAAGGGATAGCTCAAGACCGTCTGTTAATATTGTTTTATCTTTAAGCATAGAGTATAAATATACACTAGCTGTCATCTCTTTGTCTAGCCAACATTCCTAAAATAATTAAAGAGTATCCAATGATGTCACGGTATATATCATCGGCTGTGTCTCCAACCTCATTTAGTGTTAGCTTGCCGTCCTTACATAAGGCCTTGGCTCTCTGAAACTTATCAGCCATTCGGATGTTGACCCCTGTTATAGGATCAACACCGAAGTCTGCTGACAAATCAAAGTTGGCAAAGGGATTATCGTTGGATCCTCCCCCTGTGTAGTCAGTATTCTTTCTCTTAGTTAGATTAAGAATCATGTCTACCTCAGCATATCTAAATGCTTCCCACCAATCTTTGTCGTATTTACTCATTAGAACGGTATCTCTTCATCCTGCTTCACCTCTGAGGCTGCAGGGTTAGAAGGTTTATCTTGCTTCTCTGAAACATTTCCACCTACGAATTTGCTCCCTGTGTTTCTTGCTTCACGAATCCAACCGGATAGATTGTACTCGGTGCCATTCACATTGATGTACCCTGAATAGCTAGGGTGTGACTCGGACTTTCGATCCTCGTCTTTCACTTTGAATATATTCCAAGTGTTTGTTCTGTCGTATTTTTTAGCCATAATAATTATAGAAAGTCATCGTTCTTAGGTTCTGACTTGGCACTTGGTGCCTTGCCGTGTGTGTTAGTAGCATCAGGATCTTTGGTATCATCAATACAGAAGAGACCATTCAGTGCATACTTACGTGCATAACTTGAGGCAGACCCAGTGATCTGTGCTTCGTTCATTCCTTTCTGTGACTCACACTCACGTGCAAATGCTGTAGCTGTTATGGCATCTTCACTATTATTGTCTCCAATAATAACAGTGGCCTTAACGTAGTATCTATCAACCGTAGAATACAACTCGTCATCAATGACTAGTGTGCATTCGTACTCACCAAGCAGTGGCTTGACTGCTGTTAAAATATCTTCGGCAGATCTGTAGGAGTACCCACCGAATTTATTTGTCTGACCCTTTGGGGCCTTGAGGTTCTGCTGTATAGCAGTTAGTTTTTGTCTGATATTTAGACTCATGATTTTAGGATTTGTTTATATAGGTTTAATCTGTCCTGATTATTTTTACAGGAGTTTACACTTTTAATGTCGGCACCCAACTGTGTCAACATTTTATTTTGATCGTTCTTACTTTTACGTTGGAATCTTTTATATAACTGACGGAACCCCTCAGGATGTAGGATAGGTTTGTTACCCTGCTCTAGGTAGTCAGCTATGTTAAGTAGAATTGATTTGAGTTTCAAGTGTCTACCCTTTTTAGATAGACGTTTGTATGCTCTCTCTATTCTACCGAGAAGTACGTTACCCTCTGAGCTAATCACATCCCTGACACGGCCGGTGTCGTGATCGTGATCGAGTACCCAATCGGCCTCGTCTACTCTCAGGATAGGACAGACTTCAGGTTTGTTCAGTGATCTGTAGTTAGGTAAATCTTTTTGTTGTAAGTACTTCATTT
>CENR01004901.1_pt1 | contig 35780 bp, 29 predicted proteins | sample 530181 | NCBI WGS metagenome assembly CENR01 (sample SAMEA2619677, study PRJEB7988) | marine metagenome | biome: marine biome (ENVO:00000447); feature: surface water layer (ENVO:00002042); material: "saline water (ENVO:00002010), including plankton (ENVO:xxxxxxxx)" | depth 5 m | reverse complement strand
CACCCTCATTTATGATTCTGCCTGCAGCATAGCACCAAATGCCGAGGTATCCGCAATCAGGCATTCTGAGCCCTGCTGTCAAAACTCCGAATCGAGCCAGCGAAGCAGTGCGGGGTTCACTTTTGCCAACCGCTGCTGGAGTGCGGAAAGTTCCAACAGGTAAGGGGCAACAGGCCCGTAGTAGTCCACCGCGGGGCCAATGCGTTGAAACTCTACGCCAATACGGCCCATCATGCGTAACAACGGGCGCTCCATCGCAGCGTACCAATACTCAATGCCATGCTGCAGGCTGTATTGGTACATCCGCCGGTAGACACTAAGGATAACCGTGCCAGTGTTGCCTCCTCCCGGCGGGGTGCGGCAATTCTGGTTGAGCACCAGGCGGGAGACTTCACCAGCAACCCGCGAGGACGGCAAGTCCATGCCCTCGAACAATGCGCAATGCTGCTGATAGGGGAAGCCCTCTCCGGCCTCGTCGAGGACCAGTCGCACAGACCCCGCCACCTCATCGTTGCAGTCAAAAGCCGCGAAGCACCGGGAGCGCGCATCGTACGCGTCAAATTCCAGGCCCTTGGGATAGCGGTGCGCGCACAAGAAAGCCCGCTCTTCGCAGTACACGCTGTAGCGCAGCCGGTATATGCGGCGCAGTTCCTGAGGTTGGTTGACAATACGTGTGCTTAACCAGTGTTCCGGGCGGAACGCCTTGGGGTGGGTCATTCAATAGCCTCGCGGGACGGCCCCGCATTGCCGGGTTTCAGGGTGTTGACCCTGTGCGTCCTGCTGAGGTCTGCGCCATGGTAAAAGATAGCCGCGATAACGGGAAGCAGTTGTCAGGAATTTTTACACCCGCGGCCTGTCGCGCCCGAGACCTGGCCTTGGGAATTACTTAACGCACTGTTTTTAAAGAATTAAATTTTACTGGCACGACCATTGCTTTAAACCTTGTGCGACGGCGGCCAGGCCACAACCACTGGCCAGGCGCTCACCCTCCGATACCCCAAGGGCCCTGTCGGAACAAAAAATCAGGAGATTCATGATGAAAACGATGATCAAGACAGCAGGCGCAGCGAGTCTCCTCGCGATGGCCGTAGCTGGCACTTCCGCGGTGGCAGCGCCGCTTGCAGAGCTGGGGTTCAGCCAGCACGCGGGTTTTGGCACTCCCACGTTCTTCGGCGGCTCACTTTCTTACAAGCCCGCGAGCGACGTTCCCAATACCGACCCTCTGGCTCCGGCTGGAACCAACACCAGCTTCGCCTGGGAAGGTGCCAACGACCCGGTTGAGTCTTCAATCGCCATCCAGTCGTACAACAACAGCACAGCGCCGACAGCAGATCTGGACGGTACGCCCCTGCGCTACACTGCCGGTTTCGGCGGCGTTGATGGTGACGGACAGTGGAACGCTGGCGACTGGTGGGTCATCGACACCATCACGCAAACCAACAATACGCTGACCACACTCGGTGGCGCTGTCGTTGACCCGCTGTGGGTTGTCGACACACTGGCTAACCTGCGTATCTACGCGGATGCCGCGCGCACGGACCTGGCCTACGCCGACCCGACCACGACCAACAGCATCAGCTTCAATGAAACGCTGAACACCGACAGCGAAGCAGCCTGCGCCGGCCCCAATCCGCTGGAAACGCTGTGTGACGACATTTTCACCGCATCGTCTGACGCATTTGCTCCGGTTTCGTTCGTGCGCGATGGCTACCGCTATGACCTGAGCTTCACGCTGCTCGCCGGCACTTCTACCGACAACGGCGTTCCTGCCGGCACTTCGGAAGTTGTTCTGAACCCCGACGGCACTATCACTGTATACACGCCTGAGTTCGACCCCGGCACCAGCTCTATCCACATTGCGATGAGCTACATGGCTACGGCAGTTCCCGAGCCTTCGGTTCTCGGCTTGTTTGGCGCGGGCATATTGGCTTTGGGCTTTGCGGGTCGCCGTCGCAAGAACGTCTCTGCCTGAACCAAGGCACAACGCCTTACGCTATCATCGTAAGGTATAAAGGAAGGACCCCGGCTCTGCCGGGGTTTTTTTTAGCCCGAGACTCCTGGCTTCTGTTGTATCATCAACGCCACACCCTCTCAGAGTAAGACTGGTATTGTGTCAACAACGCGTAGATCCAAAAGAATTCTGATACTTGACGCCGATATGACACCAGCACTTGCTGTTGCGCGCTCCCTGAATGCCGCGAGATACCGCGTCAGTGTTGCTAGCGCAGCGCGGCGCCCCATAACCGGCTACTCCAAATCCGTAATTGAAACTCTCCGCTACCCAGATCCCACCGAGGACAGGTCTGCATTCCTGGCCTGGTTTGAGCGGCATACACGTCAACACCACTATGACCTCGTCATCCCGGTTACAGAGCGTTCGTTGCTGCCACTATCGGAAAGTCGCGAGCAACTACAACACGTAAAGATAGCGCTGCCCAGCACAGAGAGTCTTGCTTTAGCCCTGAACAAAAATGCCACGTTCAAACTCGCTGAAGAGTTGGGAGTTTCCACACCGCGCAGTTTTTATCTCCATGACCTAGCCGATCTGAAGAGCCTGCCATCTAATTTAACATGGCCGATGGTTATCAAGCCCAGCCAAACCCTGTCGGGCAGTGACTCAGGCTACACGAGACGAGATGTAAGCTATGCAAACAACCTCGAGAGTTTGCGCGCACAATTAGAGGCCTGCCTAGAGCACTCCCCCGTCATCCTGCAAACCTATTTTCACGGCCAGGGCGCAGGCATTGAGCTAATTGCACGGTCCGGCGAGATTCTGTACGCGTTTCAACACGTGCGCCTCCACGAGGTACCGCTTACGGGTGGGGGCAGCAGCCTTCGGGCGAGCACCGAGATCGCGCCTGAATTACTTGAGGCGGCGAAGAAGCTGATGAGTGCGGCACGGTGGACCGGTGTCGCGATGGTTGAGTTCAAGTGGAATTCGGATGACCGCAGCTATTGCCTCATGGAAATCAATGGCCGCCTGTGGGGATCTCTGCCGTTGGCAACCGCAGCCGGCGCCGATTTCCCGTCAATGCTTGTGGACCTCGCGCTGACGGGTGACGTGCCACAATACCCACCCTACCGACGCGGCGTTGTATGTCGGAATCTGGCTCGCGACCTGATGTGGCATGAAATGGTTCTGCGCAGCAAAAGTGGCCATACAACGACCATTCCTACAGGGCGCGCCATTGCGAAGGACCTCATGGAGGTTTTTTCATCCCATCATTACTTCGACGTGCAAAAGCTGAGTGATCCATTACCCGGCCTGGTCGATATCGCTCGCCTCGCTCGGCACTATGCCCTGCGGGTAGCTGGCCTCTGGACGGAGCACTGGTTTTTCCTCCGGCAACAGCTGCTTTGGCGAAACGGAACGATACGCGAGAAAATCCGCGGTTCGCGAAGTATACTGTTCATTTGTTATGGCAACATCAATCGCAGCGTTGTCGCAGAAGCTGCCATGTCTGCGCTTCAGCCTTCAGCGGATACGAGGAAAATCCGCTCTGCAGGCTTCCATGAGCAAACCGGCCGACCGGCAGATCCGCGAATGGTCGCCGTTGCCGCCCGGCATAACATTGCGCTGAAGAGCAACAGCTCCGCGTATGTAAGCGCAGAGCTCATAAAAGAGAGCGATCTGATATTCGTCATGGAGAAACGCCATTTCGATCAACTCACCATGATCTACCCGGATACGGCCGCGCGGACCTTCCTGTTAGGCACGGCTTCATATAACCGTGCCGATAGCGTGGAGATTCTCGATCCCTATAACCAAACATCCGAGATTTATGAGTCCTGTTTCCTACGCATCCAGAAAGCAGTGATCGCTGTATCCGCCGCCCTGCCCTGGACAAAAAACGATGCTTAGCGAATCCGAGGTAGATGAAATGTACGGCGCGGCCGAACGTGTCGCACCATTCTTCTCAGTAATCATACCTACTCGCAATCGCCCCGGCCTATTCCAGCGGGCTCTCCAGTCTGTGCTTGCGCAAAGCATGCAGGATTTAGAGGTCATCGTAGTGAATGATGGCTCTGCCGACGAATATTTGGCACCTTATCAGGCGATGGAAGCTGATGCCGATGATCGCGTGTCATGGATTTACCAAGCCCAGCGCCCCAACGGCCATGGCCCAAGTTATTCCATCAATACGGGGGCTCGCGCGGCTAAAGGGCGTTATCTATGCATCCTGGACGACGATGACAGCTGGGAAGATTTTGAGCACTTAAAGACTGCCCGAGACGTTATAGTGCGCAGCGATGGAGAAGTGGACGCTTACTACAGTAATCAAGCGGCATACGATGAGAATAATCAACAGATAAAACATGCACTTTGGCTTGATGGGCTTGCAAACCAACTGCCGATCACGAACGCTCCTTGCGGTACGTTCCGCGTAGACCCGCACACATTGTTGCAACATGGTGGCTTTCCACACCTCAACTGCACCATCCTACACCGCCAGCTGTTCCTTGATCTGGATGGCATGGATGAGGGTATCCGCTACGAATGTGAAGTCGACTTGTACTTGCGCACACTAAATGCCGCATCCCATATCATCTATACGGCAAGATGCATTGGTCGCCACAACGTACCCGCGATCGACAAAAGAAATAACGAGTCGACCTCCGTTGATGAAACCCAGAAGCGCTTGTCACAAGTACGTGTCTACCAAAAGAACCTGTGCATAAGTGAGCACCCGGATGTGGTGGATGCCTGTAGAAACCGCCTGTCGCCACTATACAAACACTTGACAACACTTAAACGGCAAAGCGGTGAGCGCAAAGCAGCAGCCGTGCTTGCCCGCGTAGCGCTCGCACATCGCTACTCACTGAAGTGGCAGGCGTACTGTATATACCTTGCCGTAATCGCGATGCTGGATAGACGATAATGGAAACATTGACTTACTTGCAGGCGTTAGGAAAACATCCGACAGTATTGAAGCACTACCAGCCGATCTTACTCATGAGCCACATGCGAGCCAATACCAGCTTGCTGGGGCACGTACTCGGCAGCAACCCCGAAATTGAAGGCTATTATGAGTTACACATTGGGTATTACAGTTGGAAGAGCCTGATCAGGCAGAAGCTACTGCACTTCGCCAAACATGCGCCAAAGTCATCAGCCCGATTTATGTTCGACAAAGTGCTTCACGACGACCATTTTGTCGACCTCTCACTTTTCCGGCAAGGCAAAGTGATCTTTGCACTGCGCCCACCACAGAAGACCATTCGCAGTATCGTCAGCCTCTATCGATCGGTGGAGCCCGATCACCCCTATACAGATAGTGACAACGCCGCTCACTACTATATTTCCCGAATTCGGTCGCTAGCCAAAATTGCCAGCGACAGTCCGACCGATTTCCTGTATCTCGACGCTGATGCTTTGCGAGAAGAAGCACCACGAACCCTTCAATCAATCAGTGGCTTTCTTGGCCTGAAAACACCGCTGGAGGAAAACTATAAAAAACAGCCGCTGACGGGGGCAGAGAAAGCGGGTGACTCGTCGGAATCGATCGTATCTGGCAAAATAGAGCGGGTCACTCGAACCTATGACCACATTCCCGTCGCGGAAGCAAACATGGCAGAGGCGGCTCGTCAGTTCCAGCTGGCTCGCAACACGATCATACAAAGCAAGCGGTGTGTCGTAAAGGTACTTCAGGATGAATAAGGTCAGGGAAGGAATACCGTTGCTGGAAGCGACATTGCCTTTGAGTAACTGGTCTGATGCGAACCTGCTTAGCACCTTTGCTGAAGACGGTGCAGCGCAGCCGTACTATATTCACAGCGAACAGTCGGCTACCGACGCAAGCGGTATAGTACTGGCGCTCACAGGTGACCCCTTCCTGGAAACAAACAGCGGTTACCGGCAAACCAGCGCCACTGAACTGCTCACTCAGTATCAAGCGCTCGGTGACAGTTTCCTGACCACGATCGCAGGCCGATGGGCCTTGCTATTGCTCGACCCGCAGCAAGAGCGCATCCTTTTCGCCAACGACAGGCTTGGCCGCCAACCGCTGTATTACTCTGAGAATGAAGGCACGTTAAGCATCTGTACACAGTTGCGCCCTTCCTTAGCGCCGATGCAAGCCCCCGATCTGGATGAGCAGAGCATCTATCACTTTGTTTACTTCCACATGATTCCCGCGCCCGGCAGTGCATACAAAAATGTCCAGAAACTGCGTATGGCCCATCGGGGCGAGGCAGACCGAAATGGCGTTCGTCTTACACGCTATTGGACGCCCAAGTTCACCGAAACTCGTCCGGGCTCCCGCACGCGCCTGAAAGCTGCATTGGCAGAGACACTCCGGGATTCTGTAAGACGCGCAGCGCATGACCACGCAAAGCACAAGACCGGCGCATTTCTTAGTGGCGGACTAGACAGCTCTACCGTAGCCGGAATGTTGCACGAAGTTCAGGAAACCGGCTGCGATGCCTACGCCATTGGTTTTGACGCGGAAGGCTACGATGAGATGCCTTACGCACGCATTACTGCAAGACACTTCGGCATTCGCTTGCACGAATACTATGTGACCCCCGACGACGTCGTTGCGGCAATGCCGGAAATCTCGAAGGCCTTTGAAGAACCCTTTGGTAACTCGTCCGCGCTTCCGGCGTACTTTTGCGCCCGAAGGGCGGCCGCAGATGGCGTTTCCGTGCTCCTGGCCGGCGACGGCGGCGACGAGCTGTTTGCGGGAAATGAACGCTACGCCCATCAAAAGCTGTTTGAGCATTACGATCAACTACCCTATTTCGCACGTCACACGTTGATTGAAGGTCTGGTCAAGATTTTACCGCCGCGAAGCGGACTTGGCCGCAAAGCATCCAGCTTTCTAAAACAGGCTAACACCCCCCTGCCAGCGCGACTACAATACTACAGCTTTCTTGAGCAGAACGATGCAACGCAGGTTTTCCTCCCTGAGTTTCTGCGCGCCGTAGACACAGCGCACCCTTCAGCACTACTCGATTCAATCTATCATGCACCTGAGGACGCGTCTTCGCTGAATCGCATGCTTTTTCTCGACTGGCAGATAACGCTGGCGGACAATGACCTGCGCAAAGTCAGCAAGGCCTGCGAGATGGCTGGGGTTGAGGTGCGTTACCCTATGCTGGATGACGCGTTGGTGTCACTGTCGACGAGAATACCATCGCACTGGAAGTTACCACGCAAAGCGCTGCGGGACTTCTACAAACAGGCGCTTAAGGGATGGTTACCGGATGCTACAATCAAGAAGTCCAAACATGGCTTCGGGTTACCTTTTGGGGTTTGGATGAAAACCCATTCGCCGTTGCGCGACATGGCTTATGAGCATGCATTGGGGCCGCACAACCGTTCAATTTTCAACCCGCGGTTTCTCGAGGAAGCGGTTGCTCGCCACCGCGAAGGCCATGCATCTTATTACGGCGAGCTCGTCTGGCTCTTGGCGGTGCTCGAATTCTGGCTCGGGGCCCACGAGGTGGCGAGATGAATACACACCCTCTACAGAGCCTTGTCACTGCGATTTTCACCCTCTATATGTTGCTCAGCGGCACACTTGCCCATGCAGAAGGCAGAGGCGCGGCACCCTGGATCGGTGAGACATTTGATGGCCGACAATGCACCGGGCCAGGCACCGAGAACTACGGGCCGTTTGATTTCCGTATAGACAAAAATAAACTACCTATTGTTGAGAACTACCACTTCACACAGGACGTTGAACAGCTGATACGCGGTGTCAGCGTCACACACCCTATTGGTGACATTCGCTACACACTAACCAAAATACCCAATCACCACCGCGCACTGTATTCGGCCGTGCGCTTTTCAATCAGCGATCCCTCCGCTCGCCTGAAGCGAGAGAATCCCGCCGAATGCTTTTTGCAGCGCGCGATCCGCTATGCGCCCGACGATGCCGTGCCTCACATGCTTTTCGGGTTGTATCTGCATCGCCTGGGGCATCCCCGAGACTCCCTTCAGCACTACCTGCGAGCTGAGGCTTTGACGCCCAATGATGTGAACCTACTTTACAATATGGGCCTAGTCTACTTTGATCTCGGGCAATACAGTGAGGCAAGCCGCTATGCTCAACAAGCTTACGCCGCTGGTGTGACCTTCCCGGGATTGAAGCGCAAACTACAGCAAGCTGGGCATTGGGACTGACAAAACCCTACAATCAAGAGGAAAATACGTGACAGCGCTAGAAATCACTCGCAAGATGATTCGCTCCTGCCTACAGCTGGATGAATCCGTATCACTGAGTGAAGATACCTATCTGATGGGTGGCTTTCCAGAGTTCAACTCACTCACTATCACGACGCTTATTGTCGAGATCGAAGACAATCTGGGGTGCGAAGTGGCGGATGACGAGATTAGTGGAGAGATCTTTGAGACCGTGGGTTCACTCGCAGAGTTCGTAGAGCACAAAATGAAGGAAGCATGAGCACGCAGCCTATCCACATCCAAGCCGGATTTACCGAAGGCGAAAAGCCGGCATTCTTCGTGCGTTTCTCACCTGCGGATGCCGTGCCGCGTGCGCATGTGATCTACCTACCGCCCTTCACTGAAGAGATGAATCGTTGCCGCGCCATCGCCGCAGGACAAGCGCGTCGGTTCGCAAGGCAGGGGATGAGCTGCACGCTTCTGGATTTCCATGGCACAGGCGAGAGCCCGGGGGAAACCACAGACGCAACACTCCCCATCTGGTACAACAATATCTCTGAGATATACGACAGCCTTGTCAATGAAGCTCACGTGCCTGTCCACCTCTGGGGCTGCCGGCTGGGAGCGCTCATTGCGGCTAACTATCTGACCAACCGCGCGATTACCTGTGATGCGCTGCTGATGTGGCAGCCCATCGCTGCAGGGAAGCCCTATGCCACCCAGGTCTACAGGCAACGCCTGGCAGCACTGATAGAACGCGGGGGAGCTGCGGAAACGACTACAACCATCAGAGAACGTCTTGCGAACGACGAAGTTGTTGAAATCGGGGGCTACTCACTCGGGGGGCCATTGATGCTGGCCATTGACGAGCTGGACATGGCGAGTATCTCCCGCGCGCCGGCAAAGCGCGTCTTTTGGCTGGAGCACAGCTCCGATGGCGACCTGCTCCCGAACCCCCGTTCCGCCAAAGCTATAAGCCACCTTAGCAACCTGGGAGCGGAAACCAAGCATATAGCATTCACTGGAGCGCCTATTTGGCAGCTGCATGAGCGTGCGACCTGCGATTCGCTGCTTGAGCAAACAGAGGCCCTGCCGCTGTGACCACTGCGCGCTCGCTAAACGAAGTGGCCTTCCCATTCAAACTCGACAAGTGCGACCTGCTCGGCGTGATCCATCAGTCGACAACTGCAAGCGACCTGGGTGTGCTAACCCTTGTCGCCGGCGGCCCGCAGTACCGGGGCGGCTGTGGTAGGCAACTCGTTGCACTGGGACGGCGACTGTCGCGGGAGGGCGTACACGTCATGCGCTTCGATCACCGGGGCTTGGGGGATAGCGAAGGTGAATTCCAAGGATTTGAGGCCCTGCAGGATGATATTGAAGCCGCGATCGCGGAGTTCCGGCGACAAGTGCCAGAGCTTGAGCGCATCATTCTTTGGGGAGGCTGTGACGCGGCATCCGCTGCGCTGATCAACGCCCATCGGTTTCCAGCAGTTGTATCTGTGGTGGCGGCGAACCCATGGGTCAGCAGCGAACGTACTGCCGCTCGAGTCCAGCAGAAGCATTATCTTTCCCGCCTGCGTCAGGGGTCATTCTGGCGGAAGCTGCTCAAACTGGAGTACGACATACCTGCGTACCTGCGAGGTGCCGCCACCCGACTGTGGAATCGCATTGGCAGCCGTGGCGGCGCAGACCTCCGACAGTCGACGTCATCTACCCAACCGCATTACATCGATCGTATGTTGCTCGGATTGCAACAGTTTAGTGGCAGCGTTCTATTTCTCATGAGTGGCAGCAGCCTGATAAGCAGGGAGTTCGACGAGCTGGTCGCTGCAGACCGTGAATGGAGCAAGGCATGCAGTGGCCCTGGACGAGAACGGCTGGAGATTCCTGAAGCCGATCAAACCTTCTCCAGTTTGCAATCAAAGAATCGGATGCTGGATGCCGCCAGTATGTGGGCGGAAAAGCTGAAAAATTCATGATTCCCAGACAGCTGCGACTGCTGATGCCCACAGCCCCTATTTCTCAGGACGGGTAGCGGCTTGTCAATCGGACGCTCTCTTACAATCTCAATTGCGCAGACATACATCACGATAGGGCTGCAACTGCTATCCTTCGTGATTATAGCCAGGTTGCTCACGCCCGAGGAAATAGGTCTGTATTCGGTGGCTATCGCCGTTATTGGTATCGCGCAAATATTGAGAGACTTCGGTATCGGTAGCTACCTTATCCAGGAGAGGGAACTCACTGACGAAAGAATTCGCACTGCGTTCACTATCACAATGATCGTCTCAACAACGCTATTTGTAGTTGTATTGGGCGCTGCCGAACCTGCAGCATGGTTTTACGATGACGAACGCTTGACCGGAATCCTCCGCCTGCTATCGATAAACTTTCTACTGATACCATTTAACTCAACTACGATGTCGCTACTCAAGCGTGAGATGAGGTTTGGCTTACTGGCCCTTTTTGGAATATTGGCATCCGTAGTTGGCACCGGATCGGCAATCGGCTTTGCTCTTGCAGGAGCGGGTTACAACGCATTGGTTTATTCGAGCATAATCTCCACCGTCACTCTCGTGCTCGCTGGAGCGGTATACCGCGGCTCCGAGTTTGTACTACGGCCAACATTGGCAGAGTGGCGCCGCGTAACCGGATTTGGTTCACAGGTCGCTTTGACCAACGTACTGGGGCATATCGCTGGCAACATGAATGATCTCGTTGTAGGCAAGGCCCTCGGATTCACCGCTGTAGGCATCCTCAGCCGCGCTCAAGGAGTGATGAATCTGTTCCACCGTGACATGATGGGAGCGATAAGGAGTGTGGCCTATCCAGCATTTGCCGATTCATCCCGCAGGAACGCCGACATGGAGGACATCCACAACCGAAGCATCACCGCAGTAACTGCAATCGCCTGGCCTTTCTACGGATTTTTTGCGCTCTACCCTCTGGAAAGTCTGCGTTTCCTCTTTGGTCCTCAATGGGATGATGCAGCCCCTCTGGTTCCAATTTTTTGCGCAGCGGGTGCAGTTGCCGTAGTCTGGAGCTTGGGCATGAATATGATTACCGCCATGGGAAAAGTCAAACTTGCAACTCTTTCTGAGCTAATAATACAGCCCCTGAGAATTGTCATTCTTGTTCTCGTCGCGCTCGCATTTGATGAGATTATGCCTTTCGCGATCGCTTTACTCGGTATTTATTGTTTACAGTTAATCAATGTCTATACATTCAAGCATTTTGTATGCCCAACACGCTGGAAAACGCTCGCAGTGGGGCTAATCTACTCCGCAATACTGACTGTCTTGAGCTTGAGCCCGGGCTATATCATATATCGACTTTTCCTTAGCACCGGAAGGGGCATTGATGCAGTTGTCGGAATTCCCATCTTGGTCTTTTGCCTTGCTTTAAGCTGGTTAGTCGCGATACGCCTGATCGGCCATCCCACCGTACACGACGAGCTTGTTCCAGCACGCTTGAAGCGAATTCTACTATTCCCTTGGAGGCCCGATAATGGCATACGTTGAAATAACTATTCTTGTCTTAATCCTCTGCCTCCTGATCCTTACCTACAGAAAGATCAGAATGATACATATTTCGACCTTTGAGTTGAGAGACAAGACCGAGGACATCGATAAACACGCAAAGAGCCTCTATGGACAGATTCAGGCTTATATTGATCTTAAAGAGCTGCTCTCACTCGCCCAACCTTTGCCTCGCTTGAGGGGGTGGGCTGCCTCCCCGGACTTTCTTGTCGAGATCGCGAAGCACGTACTCAAAGAGAAGCCTCGATGCATTGTCGAATGCAGTAGTGGAGCTTCTACTGTCGTGCTCGCCCGCTGCGCCCAGTTATCAAATACTGGGCACGTTTTCAGTCTGGAGCACGACGTCAGGTTCGCGGAGATTACAAGGAACAATCTCAAGGATTGCGGCTTATGCGACTGGGCCACGGTTGTCGTGGCCCCTCTCGAACGCACCAAAGAAAGCTTGGCTTCAGAGTGGTATTCCAGTTCAGGATACAAAGACTTGCAAGATATCGACCTTTTAGTAATTGACGGTCCTCCCGCCACACCAAACGAGCTCGCTAGGTATCCCGCGATACCGAACCTGATTAATCGCTTAAATAACAACGCAGCCATCTACTTAGACGACACCGATAGGCGAGGCGAGCAAGAGATCATTTCAAGGTGGTTGAGCGATCATCGCCTGACACTGCAAAGAGAAATAAACTTAGAGAAAGGTGGTGTAGAACTGAGATTTCATAATCAGGACATTTAACCACATACAAGGAGATGCTAAACGTGGGGAATAGAGTTTTCACATGCGTATTGTTTTAGTCAATCTCGACTTTCCGCCAATTGGTGGCCCGGGGGTCTGGCGGATCGCAGCCTTGGCAAAATATATGGCCCTTGCGGGACATCAGGTCACCGTGGTCTGCTCAGATCGATCGTCCTGGCATTCTCGAATTGATCCGAGCCTGTTGAACGACTTGCCCAGTGAAATTCGCATCCATCGAATACACAGCCTGTTTCTGAAAGACATACTTCGACTTTTCCATCAAAAAGCGCATCAAACCTCTTGGGCATGGCTTAAAACGGTATTCCTTGGTATCGCGTGGCGTTTTGAGCGTTATTGGCCTAACCCTGTTATTTTCTGGGCGCTCAAAGCCGCGTTTAAGACAATGCGACTAGCGAAGGACGAGAACGTCGACTGTATAATTACTAGCGGACCGCAGCATCTTTCCCACCTTTCTGGCTACTTGAGCAGTAAGCGAAGCCAAGTTAAGTGGGTGATGGACTTTCGGGACCCTTGGACCCGTCCAATCAAAAATTCTGACAGCAGTTATCAGTACCGACTGAGTGCCTGGCTAGAGAACAAGTTTATCCAGCGGTCAGATCGAGTCGTGGTAGTCAGCCCAACGTGGCTGGATGACATTGCCGAAGGCTTCCAGCCAAAGCAACGGAAGAAGTTTGTTCTGAAACTGAACGGCCATGATATTCGCTTTGTTCCACTGGCCAGCCGCAGCAAGAGCGTATCTAGCAGAACTGTCATTCACTTCAATGGCATGCTTGCACCCGGCACAGCCGAAGTCTTCCCCACAATGCTGCAGGCACTGCATATCGTCGAACGTCGAGGTATCTTCCCGGATGAGCTAAAAATAACTTTCTGCGGTATTCCTGAAGATCTCTACAATGGCTCGGACGAAGAAACGACCTTCCAATATATCGGAAATATCGGCGCCCTTTCCCACGATGAAGCAATTCAACAATGCCTATGCTCCGATGCTTTGCTAGTAATCGTAAGCGATGATCCATTCTACCGAGGTATGATTCCCGGAAAACTATACGAGGCGATCGCGCTGGGCAAGCACATCGTGGCAGTGGTTGGCCAAAACAGCGACGTACGATCGCTTCTTGAGGGTTACCCCCATGTCACATATGCCAACAGCTCAGACGCTGATTCAGTTGCCGACACTCTAATCAGCATCGCGCTGAGTACCAGAGCCGGCAAGTTGCTGTCACTGCCGAGTGAAATAGAGCGGCAGGCCATGGCAGAGAAATTCTCTAGACAAAAGCAAGCAGATGATTATGTCTCTCTTATCGAAGAGGTCTTGTCCGAGTAATCTCTATGCTGCAGCTTTACGTAACGACATTTAGTACATCTTTGGCTGTGACCCACTATGACTGACTGTGCTGTCTCTATCGCAGTTGTAATTCCCGCCTATAACAGCGCACAGTATTTAGGGGAAACTCTCGCATCAATCGCCCGGCAGACCCAAGTCCCCAATGAGGTCATAGTAGTGAATGACGGATCAACCGACAATACTCGGCAGATCGCAGAGAGTGCCGGCCATCCGGTGAACTGCGTTTCCATCAATAACGGCGGCCAGGGGCGCGCTCGCAGAATAGGTATTGAGCAAGCCAACAGTGACTGGATCGCCCTGTGCGACAGCGATGATCTCTGGGAGCCAAATCATATTGAGCGAAGATTGCTGATGCTGGAGCGCCACCCAGATGCGCAGATGACATTTTCAGATTTCCACTCATTCGGCCCCACCGCGGAATCCGATCACCGGCTGCTTGACGAGGCTCCCGAGGGCTGGATGACACAGTGGGCCGACACGGATGATCTTGGCTTTTATCGTCTGACCAAGAGCTATCCAGCAATCCTGACCTTCAACCCGATCTATCTATCGGGCATGATGTTTCGGCGTGAGAGTTATCAGCGCATGGGCGGATTTATCGAAAAGTACAGTCGCTGGATTGGCGAAGACAGTGAATTTACGCGCCGATTTGCCAGCATGGATGATTGCGTATTTGTCGGCGATATACAACCAACTTGGGGCTACAGACGTCACAGCTCAAACTACTCGTCGGTACAGTGGAAGAATATCAAAGCCAAAGCCGATATACTTGATGAGCACTTGCGGCTGGGCGTTGTTCCACCTCCTTATGTCGACATGACCTGCGATGAACGTGACGCCACACGTGGAGCCGCGTTCGACCAGGCATGTTGGGAGAAGGCTTCAGGTCACGTTGCCAGCCTGTTTTCGGAACTCCCACCAGCGCAACGTACGGCCAAGAGACGTGCGAAAGCCCTATTTGCCAAAGCCGGCCTCTTTTTCTAATGACACACTATTCAGTGGCCTCATGCAACGAATGGATTGGTTTTCGCGCTCGAAGGTGACCGCTTTAATTTGCGCAGGAGTAGCAGCTCTCGTGATTCTCACTGCATATCTCACTCATCGAAAACCCATAACGGTAATTTACAACGAGGAACAAACCCAACAGCCCGCGCTAAAGATGCAGATATATCCCACCAAAGCCGATGGCGACAACCACCCTGCCGTTCTATTCTTTCATGGCGGCGGCTGGATCACGGGGAGCCCCGACCAGTTCAAATGGTTTGCAGAAAAATTTGCAGCCTGCGGTATCGTGTCAGCGCTTGTGGAGTATCGCGTCCACTCAAGACATGGTAGCTTACCCGACAGCGCAGTTGAGGACGCCTACAACGCCTACCAATGGATGTATCGGCATCACGCCCAATTCGGCGTGAATACCGCTCATATCGCACTTGTCGGAGGTTCCGCTGGCGGGCATATCGCTGCAGCGGGTGCGCTGACCTTTACGTCCAGCATTACAAGCAACTATGAGGGAACCGATACCGCGCCTCCCTTTGCTTTGGGGCTATTGAACCCGGTCCTCGAACTGACGGTAGCCAAGAAGTCTCAGGGTTACACCCAGGAAGAACTGAAACTGATTGACGCTCTTGGGCCAACCAAGGCCACGAAGTTATCACTTGGATCCAAGCTAGAGCGAACAGACATACCAACGCAGATTATCTACGGTAGCCTCGACCCCCTATTGCCAACGGCATACGAAGCGCTGTTTTCACAGCCTGATAAACCCGGGTCACATTTGGAGCTACTGGTAGCATCCGGCGAAAATCACGGTTTCTTCAACTACGAACCCTGGCGTACAACAGTAGCCGGCTCTCTCCTAGCGTTCCTCCGAGCCCATGGAGCCGCAGTAGACTGCAAGTTAGCAATGAATGAGCCAGCAAAGCTGAAAAACACGAGGGAAAATGGCGCGTGACCTTACGCTTCAGCGTCCACGACAAGGCTCGCCTCGTGCCGCTGTAGCTGATTTAGCAGTTGCTGCAATCCGGACGAAAACGCTGCGGTAAGCTGCTGTAGCTCCTGAGACGATAGTCTCTGGTGAACCAGTCGCCGGCTCTTGCTGTCATCGCCCTGCGGACGTGCACCTAGCCGAATCCGCTGAAAATCCTGTGTCCCGTACGCGGCGATGATAGAACGCACCCCGAGATGGCCCCCATCGCCACCGCCTCGACGCACTTTAACTGTGCCATGCTCAAGATCCATATCGTCGTGAATCACCACCGCGGCGCTGGCGAGCTCATCGGCCCCGAGCATTCTGCGGATCACCTCACCTGAATGATTGACGGCGGCGTCCGGTTTAACTAGCATGACTTGGACACCCTGTATGACACCCTCGCTTACCTGCCCCAAGGGGATCTGCTCCCACACCATGCCCTGCTCTTGGGCCAGCGTATCGAGTGCAACATGCCCGGCATTGTGCCGCGTTAGCTGGTACTTTTCCCCCGGGTTGCCCAGCCCCACTAAAGCAATACGTCCCTCAACACTAGGAATCAGCGGAAGCGCGTCACTGGTAGCAGAGAGTGCGTCGGAATGTATAGTGGCGGGGATGGAGAAATCGTAAGCTCTCGGACATTGCGTGCAAAACTGAGATTTACCACACCGGCTTTCCCAGCATGCGACGGGGCTTTCCCGGTCAAGAATCAACCTCACGAGGTGATCAGCACGGGACGAGCCCTTCAGCAGTACCAGATCCCCCGGACGCAGAACCTCACGCAAATACAACGAAGCCTGCCGCAATTCAGCGAAACCGTGCAAACGCTCCAGCTGGTCTCCCTTTGCCTTTTTTGTAGCCCGATAGGCATGGGCACCGACAAAAATTACCTGGTCGGCAATTTCCAATGCTCTTTCCGCCACCTGTGGATAGAGTTTGGATGCTGACCGTGAGTAATCCGAAAGGGTGCCGATTACCATGACTTTACGCGGTGCCTCGGCATCTCGCATAAAGTTCATGGGCGCGTCCAGCGACCAAAGAGGGGCTTTCCAGTCATCCCGCAGGAACGTGACATCATCTCTAGCGGCCACAACCTGCATTCGTCCCTCACTGGGCTCCAATTTACGCAGGCTTTTGATGGCGTCTGGTAGTTCCATACCAGCCGCCACCGCCACGGCCAAAGCACAGAGAACAGACAGCGCGAGTTGCTCACCATGCAGCGCCGTCACGACTGTATGATCTTCGCCCTTGTACTCGACCTTCAGGGTCAGCGGTTGTGGCCACTTTGATTGACATTCCAGCAGACGCAGCGTGGCACCCTCGCTCCGCCCCACCCAAAACACCTTCCTGCGGCAGTGCCGCCCCCTCTCCAGCAACAGAGGGTCATCAATATTCAGGATTGCAATGCCATCTTTCGGCAAGGCCTGGACAAGTCGGAACTTCTCCGTGGCGATGTCCTCAAGCCCGAAATCGGACCGGGCATGTTCGCGTTGGATCAGCGTTACAACGGCAATGCTCGGCGTTATTAACCTGAGCGGCCAGCTCATTGCCCGTGGCTCGCCGCCGGACACCTCCACAATCGAATAACGATCACTTGGGCGGGTCGCCACAACCGTGTTGGCCACCATCGCAGGCTCATTAGACGACTGCTGCGTCTTGGTTATCGGCCCTTTTTCCGAGAGGATACCTGCGCAGAGATCCTTGGTCGTGGTCTTGCCGGCACTACCGGTAATGGCGACAAACTCAACCTTACCAAGCACCAGTTTTTTTACCAGGGCTCGCGCTATCGCCGCAGCAAACTCCGTTCGCCAGCGAAATACTTCGACAAGATTTCTGACACGACTTGTCAATGCGGTAATGGCCAAGACCGACAGCTCCAATGTTTGCAGGATAGGCAAGAATGCACTCAAAGCACGGAGTTGTCCAAATTATTGGAGGTTAAACCGTCGCCTTCGGTGGTATCCTTCTATTGAATTTTGGTAATTAAAAGATACTCATTATCTCTTGAGAATCAAAATTTACGGCTTTGCGGCACAATAGAGCAGCCACTGCGGTTACAATGTAATCGTCCCGCTGCCTCAGAACGAGAGTCAGCATGATCAAATATAGCGCAGGGAAAACTCAAACCAGGGACTTCTTTGAACTTTAAAATCTTCATCCTCTCACTCGGACGCGCTGTCGGACTCTTTGCCCTGAGCAGGCACCTAACCGCCAGTCGAGTACGCATATTGGCTTACCACGGGGTTTGGCTTGGAGAAGGTCATTTCGGCAATTTTCTGTACATGGACGCCCGCAAATTTCAGCGACGAATGGCGCTGCTCAGCAAGTGGGGCTACCCGGTAATTCCACTCACGCAGGCCATCGAAAGCCATGAGAAGGGGAAGCTTCCCAAAACGGCTACAGTGATCACCATTGATGACGGCTGGTATAGCACCTATGTGCATATGCTCCCTACGTTGCTGGCATACAGATACCCCGCCACCATCTATCTAACGACATACTATTGCCTCAATCAGGTGCCCGTTATCGATGTCGCGTTAGAGTACTGTTTTCATCAAATTGACCCAGTCCGGTGCCCGGAAATTTATATTTCGGACTTCGGTTTTGGACCACTAGCCACTGGCACGGATCAAGAGAAGGCCATCGCCCTGGCAGCTGCCGTGGAGACGATGGCCGGGCTGCATGGTGATGCAATGAGGCAGCTATTCCTACAATCAGTATGCAAAGAAGCTGACGTAGATTACGAGAAGTTATCAACAGAACGGTGGTTTCATCTCATGAACGCGGACGAAGTACAGGATGCTGCGGAGAAGGGAATCACCGTGGAACTACACACCCACCATCACAGGATCACGCATAACGATCAAGACTGCCTGGAGCAGGAACTCGTGCTGAATAGCGGGTGCATTGAGGAAGTAACAGGGAGGATTCCGGTTCACTTTTGCTATCCTAGCGGCAGGTTTTCACAGAAAATTTGGCCGAATCTAAATGACGCTGGTGTTATCTCTGCCACGACCACCGAGCTCGGGTTGGTAAATGGTCAGTCCGCAATATACGCTCTGCCTCGCCTGCTCGATGGGCAAAACATCTCGGAGCTGGAATTCGAGGCTGAAATGTGCGGCTTCATGGAATTGATACGCCAAGCGCGCAGGTTCTTGGGATTTCCCCGGCGAGAAAGGCACTAGCAGCCGCACTTCACGTACTCATACAAGTTGGCGGGAGAAAACCAAGTTGACTGCTCACTCGAAGCGCCCGTACAAAACCACTTTAGGCGGCATCGTGCGGCAGACCCTACGGCGAGCAAACGAAGGACATCTCACCGCCAGCAGGCAGTTCACCGAAATGCTGATATTACGCGTGTTCTATGGCCTGGGCCCCGGCCATTACCACATCGCACGATTCTGGCGCAGGGACCTGCCGTGGCGGTTCAAAAGTGGCTTCTGGACATACAAGAAGTTCCGACACTATGTGAACACGCTTAATCCTCCTGCCTACCAAAAGCTGTCTCAGAACAAAATTAGCGAAAAAGCAATCCTTCAACTCGTCGGAATCCCAACGCCGAGATTCGTGGGTCGCTTGCATAACCGGGTTGGGGTCACTGCAACTGGCACCAGACTAGTCGACGCTAACGATTTGATGCAGCTATTGCTGACGCGGCAACAGGCAGAGAGGCTATGCTTCAAGCTGGTAGAAGGCTATGGTGGGAAAGGTTTTCAGGCGGTTAGCCTGGAAAGAGGCGACACCTTGAAGCTCAGGTTACTAGACTCAAAAGAAGTAATGAGCGTTTCCGAGTTTGTGGACAATGTACTGCAGCCCGGCGCAGGTGCCGATTACATTATTGAGGAGTATGTAAATCAGCACCCTGAAGTGTCGCGCCTTAACGCTTCTAGTGTCAACACCCTGAGAATCTGGACCATCGACAGAGGTGATACTCAAGGTACATTGGGAGCTTTTCTACGCGTCGGTCGCCGAGGCAGCCTGGTAGACAATACGAGCCGGGGAGGCCTGATTTTTCCCGTCGACACGAATACCGGCGAAATCGGTACGGGCCTGAGCCTGAACAACGACAACTGGAATGAAACTTTCCAAATCCACAAGGATTCGGGAGAGAAAATTACCGGAGCAACAGTACCATTCTGGAGCGAATCGCTGAGCCTCGCGATACGTGCAGTAGCGGCCTTCCCTCATCTACAATTTGCCGGTGTGGATATTGCGATTACCGTCGATGGCCCGGTAGTTCTTGAGCTCAACGTGGAGCCAGACCCAACAGCTGCGATTGTGTTCGACCAGCCTCATCGGGAAATTTTTAGCCAGCCGAGCATGCTGTAGAATTCCCTCATGAAAACCATGACCGCACGTTGGTAAACAGGTAGCACAAAACAAGGTTGCTCAAGTTACTCGCGCGTAATGTGAACTCCTTGGTGATAGTCCCTAATGGTTCTGCACATGACAACAGATGTAGAGGAATATTGTGCCCTTGCACTGGCACCCGTTGCGGGTACCGGGTACGCCGCCCTGCCAGAGAAATTATTAGCACTCGAGCAGGAGTTGTCCACAAAAGAAAGACGAGGTGCTGCCCCGTTTAACAAGCGACTCCTAATTTTTCTGCTACAGGAGTTCTCACTTTCGGAATCGCCCTGGAAGTTACCGAAATGTGTTGCACTACTCTATGGCGCGCAACTGAAAAGGCTTCAATTCACGGCCACGAACAAACCTGATCGTTACTTCAGTTTTCAGAATGATCCATTCCGCAAAGATCTGGCCATCTTGCTGCATCGGCTAATCCCATTTGGGGCGGAGTTCGCCAATCCCCACTCAGGGATCCCACGCTCTCTGGCGATCAAGGGCGGACCGAGGCAAGCGATCCGGTTCCTACGGGCAACAGCGGCCAGTCGCGGAACCCGGCCGTTTCTAGAGCTTCACATGCACCCTGAGGTCAAAGAGGCTTTTCACCCCGCAGGTTGGCTGGAGTGTTACGAACATCTGGCTGACTTCCTGCAGCTGAATCCGAGCCTGCGTGGAGTTCAGAGCACCAGTTGGTTTCTCGATCCCAAGCTGGTGCGGGTTAGTCCTCGCCTCGCCTATCTGCGTGAGGTGCCAGAGCAATGTGGCGCGTACATATTATTCGCAGGCGCGGACAGAGAAGGTAAATCAGGAGCCCTGGCGACCTCGCCCACCCGGCGACGCCTGTATGCTTCCGGTGATTACCAGCCGAGACTTTTCACCAGAATTTGGCCGGTGGCGCACATCTTGCGGCGGCAATGGCGGCAATTCCAGCCACCGTCTGGGAGAGACTGACCTAGCGTGGTGCACCTGAATCCAACCATGCGGCCAGACTCCGCAGTTCCGGTGGACTAATATTAACGGGGTGATTCGGGCCGAAGTCGATATCGTTGGCATATGTCGCGTCAGTACGGCCATCCAGACGCCGGTTAGCCGCCTTCCAGTACAGGAGGCTTTCCCTTGCGAACATGGTGTTCACATATTTACTCGTGTACGGCCTCTGCAGACCATATTGCCTCCTCTTGTCTGTTGTCTCCCTCACCTGAACACGCCTTTCGGGCAACACTGACTCCTGGACAAAGTCCCAGACCAGCTTGTCATAATCCATCAGCGGCACGTCGTCCACATGGCAGGAAAGGCAGCGGCGTTCGAAGATTGGCCGTATGTCATCCTCGAACGTGGGCACCCGATGCGTGCTCAATAGCTGAACCGGCTTCGCGGCAAAGGCGATCGAGGCCTCGTAGGCACGCCCGGGGCTAGAGTGCTGATGACAACCTGTACAAACGCGCTTTTCGCCTGGTCGCAATGACTGTGGCACTTGGTCACGCTTTATCACACGTCCGTCAGCATCTACCCCTGCCATCACGAAGGGTACATCGCAGGGAAGCTGAGCCTTGAACGAACCGTCCGCGAGAAGGGGCACATCGCCAAACAAACCCAAGCGATTTCCTATAGAGTTCTTGAAGTCGTCCTCGCCTACCGGATTGGAGAACACTCTCCAGAATCGGATCGCGGCCAGTTCCCCAGCGGGCAGGCCGTCGATTTCACCACCATTATTAGCGGATGTAACGTAATTGTTATTGAACTGATACGGACGCCGTGGGGTAGTTTCCCCCGTAAGCGCATCGCTGCTTGCAATCTGACAGGTGCTGTCATGAGTCATTCTTGAAACAGGCGCTTCAATAGAACGTGCCCGTACTACCCGGGCACCAAACTCGTGCCAATCAGGGTGATCGACAACCTTGACCAGGTCCTGCATGTTTTTGGAAGGTAACACCGAAGTATGATAAAGACCGACGTCACAGGCACGCTTGTTCGGCTGATCCGCAACCGCGCGCTGAAAACTCTGCACCGATCCAGAGACCTGGGTGCAATAGCCACGCCCCACTGTCAGCAGCAGCTGATCGCCCTCCATGCCCTCGGGATAGCCAATCTTGCCCAGAAATTCACCATCTTCTTTGAACGAGGGCTCGTCATTTGATTTCGACCAATCCGCCACATTATAAATACCCCGTGGCAAAAAGTTGGGAAGTGCGCCTTCCACGCCCACAGGCTCCGGCGGCCAACAAAAAACGTCTCCCAAGCCAAGATTATTCGCCCGATAATAGTTTGCCACGCAGATATCACCATTCTGGCGCTGGCCAAGGAAGTGCAGGGCCTTCATTGTCTTGGTTCGTCCAGTGCTTGCCTGCAAGGATGCCCGATGACCGCCGAGCAGGGCTGTCATATCGCCGCCTCGCGCATCCATGCCCATGACCACCCAGAAGTTATCCAAGGTGCCAGGCCAATTGATACTGCCATTGGTACTGCTATACGCCAGATTATGACTCAGCCAGTGCGATCCGTAGACCACCCTTCCGCTGTCGAGTACATAAGGATGCAGAGCCGAAGAAACTTCGTGCGGTGTCACGTTGACCGCATTGCTTCCGTCCGCATCAGCAATATAGAGCTGCGTATGTGGGCGATTGTTGGGCGTAATCCAATGCAACCGAGGCTCGCGAAAAGGCTGCCGACTCGATGCAAACATGATCCGGCCGTCGGGTAACCAGGCTGGGGACACATCAAACACGCCCGCTTGGTGCGTGAGGGGTGTCACCAGACCAGTTTCAATATCCACCACATGCAGACGGGCCTGCGATGCCCCGGAAAGCACCCGATTGGGCAGCGTGGCGCCATCCCACCAGCCGTTACCCAGCTTCTCACCGTAGTAGACGGAGAACAATACGCGGTCACCATCCAGCGACACTGCCGCATCCAGCGGCACACAGGGCTGCGCCTGTTCGAAGCAGTCAAAGAGTATCTGCTCCGAGCCGTCAGGGTGGCGAAGAACCAGTTGACCTGGTGCATTGAAGCCGCTGAACACGCGTCTGGTATCAGGTAGTGCGTCCCACACATCAGGGCTATCAAGGCTCAGCTCTGAGCCATCGCGCAATGTCGCCAGGGCGGGGCCGCGGGTGCGCGGCACGCGGGTGTAGACCACAGGGGTGGTGAGCGTAGCCAACGGATCGCCAGGAGCCACGCTGCTCTGCCGCTCAGATACTACCGGTTGCGATGGCAAAGTTGGTGCTGGGCTCACCGGCGCCGCTTTGGGCGCGGCAGGCGTGGTGGGCGCCGGAGCAGGGGCTGGCGCCGAGGGCTCTGCGGGGCCATTTTGCTCACCAAGTCGTATTCTGACGTATTCGGCCCACGCCTGAGCGGCTGCTCCCGAATATCGTTCGATGTAAATATCCTGTCCGAAGGCGCCAGCCGCCAACAACGCACACGCCCAGAGGACTGGGCGGAGAAGTGTTGGGAATGCTACGTTAGCTGGCACTTGAGACTCCGGACGACGACCTCGTAACTCGTTCGATCAGTCTAGCACAGGCACCCGCCTCTATCCCGCTCAATACGCAATGGGCTTTCTAGCATTCAGCGCCATCCGGATCAGGTATTTCGCGCGACTCCGATCCCAAGGGGTAAAGCGCGGTAGCTCAAAGCGGGACGTCGCAGGAGCTGAAACACCCCAATTCGTGGTTACGGCGGCGGTAAACCCTGCATCGCGGACCAGTTCAACATCTACAGGCCGATAATCCTGAGCCTTGCGACCATTAGGGTACGCGAAGAAGTCAATCGGCTCGCCAAGTATTCCCTCCAGATCCGCTTTGCCTTGTTCAATTTCGGCACGCGCCTCATCCTCAGCGAGCGACGCTAATATCCCGTGTGAGACGGTATGGCCACCAATTTCCACACCTCTCCGCTTCAATTCCCGCAGTCCCTCGTGCGTCAACATAAGCCCCTGACTTTGGATACCCGCAACCTCCATAAGGTGCTTCACAACCTCCTCGCGGCGTGCCAGAGGGAGATACTTGCTACCGCGAATGATTCCGCTGGCGGTGTTCAGGCGATCAGAATCCTTAGCCACATTGAACTTTCCCAGGCCGAGTGCACTGAGGTCCAGAGAGCCCGGCCTGATCACCCTCAATGCCTCAAGAATACTGTCGTTCCACATCTGTCCTCCCGAGAGAAACCCTGAGCTGACAAACACTGTGGCGGTTAACCCGTAGCGTTCCAGAATCGGCAACGCCACAGTGAGGTTATCAGCATAGCCGTCATCGAACGTGATGCATACGCTGCGTGGAGGCAAGCGCCCATGCTCCAGATATTCCAACGCCTGCCGTAAAGACAGCACGTTGAAGTGCTCCTGAAGAACACTCATCTGCCACTCGAACCCCCGGGCCGTGATCTCACCCGGTCGCATCGTGTCGAGTTCGGGGAGAACACGATGGTAAAGCAGGATAGATAGTCCCCGCGCGCCCAATGCCTTCCACAGGCAACGAAATGCAAAGTCCCTATATGGCATCATGTCCGACCGGGCTCTTGTGGCAACAACGAGCGTTTATCGCGTCCTCTGGCTGCGTGGGCCTGTCTACGCAAACTGACGCGCGGTATAAGGGTTTTTTCTGAGGTTTCGCTTTCACGTTCTAGCAACTCATCCCGCCGCAGCGTCATAACCGCAACAACGCCCAAAACGGCGTAAAGCAAATCAAAATAGGCAAGGCTGACATTGGCACCCGTGATGCCGTAGCCTACCAATGACAGCGTAAGCATACCCGCCAGTTTATGATACCAGTTAACCTGGCGAGCATGGCCCAGATGGGTATTCCGCAAATTATTCAGCAAAGCCAGAGCAAGTATCACAAGGAAGATGAACAACCCGACGAAACCATGATCACCCAGTACCTGGAAGTAGATATTGTGCGCCGCCAAACTGCCGTTTTCCTCGGGAATCGGCCGGGTTCCGAGAGGTGTAAAGTCTGGCGTGAACGGTGCGTAGTAATTCCAAATGCGCCCATCAAGCACGGCCTTGAACCCGCCGCCGGTCAATGGATGGTCTAGTGCAAGCAAAGTCGATATCTTCCAGGCCCAAAGCCGGCCTATAAACGAACTGTCTTCTTCCGCTGCAGTTGAAATTGTTGCCTGGCGCTCACGCCACTCCTCTGGAGTACTTTGATACAGGACGGGCAGGGCCAATAGCGCGATAACCGCAAGCGGCATCTTATAGCGTGACCGCAGCCAAAAGGCTATCGCCAGAATGGCTAACCCAATGAAGCCTCCCCGTGAGCCTGTGCCCACCACGCTCACCACGTTAAGGGCGAGAATTATCCAGAGCCCCATTCGCACTGACTTATGCTGAGTAACCTGAATCAGGTAGACAACCAATGGGATACACATATTGATCGCGACCGCAAAGTCATTGCGGTCAGCAATAATGCCTGCGCGACCCGTAATCATGTGCCCCCCACCGGATAGTATGAACTTTACTGCCTCCATTGCCGCATAAGAAGACACCGAGAGCACAATCGCCCAAACCAGGACATCGATATGCAATCGCTTTCGCACCGCCAGTGTGATGAAGAAAAACAGCATCAGTACCTTAATGAACTGATTCCAGTAGTCCCAGACCATAGCCGGGTAGGAGTTCAAATTGGCAATTGTCGTCACCAAGGTCCAGAGGCCAAAAAGAAAGACCCACACACCCAGGGCATTCACTTTGACATTCTTCTCCCGGGTGACTAATAGGTATGAAATAGCCGTCACCACAACAATGGTGAGGTTCAAACGGAAATTCTGCGAAAACCCGAAGGCCCAGTCGGAGGGCGCCATCAACGCAATCCAGACCCAGGCAGCAACCCCCAAATATGTGCGTTTGAACGAGTAAAAAATCGCCACGAAGAGGAAGAGCACCAGCAATAGATCACGCATCAGTCGTCATCCTGCTGGTCGGCCCACCAAAAAAGGTAGCATACGCAGGAAATCACCATGAGCAGATACAGGCTATCGATCATATTGCAGCTACCCTGCTCACAACATAGCGAAACTTGCCTGACGCTTCGCGCGGAATCTCGTCGACTTCTACCACCTCAATCTGCACTGCTTCACCCAGGCGAGCCCTAAGCCCTGATTCAATCTCGGCCACCATAGTTCGTGTCAACGTGTTGCGAGGTACCACCTCCACCCGGGTCAGCGCCAGTGACTCCTGCACTATCCGAAAATTTGCTACATCGGGCATGTCACGCAGCACATAGATCAGCGCTAGGCCGTGCAGAATAGTGCCATCCGCGGCAACCATGAAGTCCGTGGTGCGCCCTTCAACGCTGGCCAACACCGGGAGCCCCCGGCCACATACACAGGGCTCAGGGGCCAAAACACCAACGTCGCCCGTTTTGTAGCGCAGGAATGGAAATTCACTGGTAAACAGGTGCGTCACCACAATTTCGCCGCTTTTACCCGCAGGCAAAACACGGCCTTCACTGTCAACAATTTCAACCACCATGTCCTCAGCGGTAACGTGCAGGCTGCCCTCCGGGCAGGCATGCGCAATAAAGCCAGCGTCACGGCCACCGTAACCATTTGCAACGGGGCAGCCAAAAACCCGTTCAATCAACTCGCGCTGGTGCTCATACAGGCGTTCGGATGTAACGAAGGCGACTTTGACACCCAACTGATCAAGGCCGACTTCGTGTTCCAAGCCATACTGCGCAATAAGCGCGAGCGATGAGGGGTAACCAAACAGCATGGCGGGACGCCTCGCCGCAATGCGTTCTACAAAAAGTTGTAGATTTTCTCGGGACATCTCAAAGGCAGACAGCAGTTCGGTGCGAAACAGGGCATCGCGCGCAAGACGAACGCGATCCTGGGCGCCCAATTCGATCGGTGAACCCCACACGACAATTTCTCGATCACCAATATCCACACCCCACCAACGGGTAGCACGCCGCTTCGCTGCTACATCGTGGCTAACTCGTTCTTTCCCAAGAAAGAAAATCAGCGGCTCACCGCTGGATCCCCCTGTATTAAAGCGCTTGAGACCCTGCGCTCCTCGTGCCTTCAGTGCCTCGGTATGGGCACGAATGGTCGCTTTGTCGAGCAGTGGCAGGCATTGCAGATCCGCGAGTGAGCTGACCTGTTCAGGTTTGAAATCCAGTGCCTTGAATAAGTCGTGGTAGTAAGGCACGTTTTGTTCAATCTTTAGCAGAAAGCGGCGCAGGTTCTCAAGTTGCAGGCCAGCCAAAGCTTGGGGTGTAAGCCATTGCGAGGCCTCCATTGCCTTGTGAACAGCTATGGTATCGTGGCCCTTGAGCCTCTCATGCAAAGGGAACAACAGCCCTGCAATGGCCTTCTGGTACAAGCTCACACTAAAGTCCCTGACTTGCGGCCCGCGACTTCGTCGTAAGCAGCCAACCACTGCTCTCGCACGGCCGGCCATGCGTACTGGGCCACCTCTGCCAGCCCCCGCTCACGGAGATGCCCCCTGATTGCTTCATCGTCTTGAAGGCGAAGAATAGCTGCCGCCATGGCTGTAGCATCATTCACCGGCACCAGCAGAGCTGTGTCTTCATCACGCACAATGTAGGGCACTCCCCCAACGGCGGTAGAGATCACCGGTAGACCGCACGCCAAAGCTTCGATGACAGAGTTTGGCATATTGTCGACCGTCGTAGGGTTCAGCATTGCATCCGCCTCAGCGTATAGCTGTGCAATGCCGCGCCGGTCCAGCCGCCCGGTGAATTCTACTGCGTGGCTGATATCCAAAGTAGAAGCAAGAGTTCGGAGTTCACTTTCCTGAGGGCCACTACCTGCAATTCGCAAGCGTGTCTCCGGCGCGCTTTGCAAAACCCTCGCCAGCGCCTCAATCGCTGTTTCAATACCGTAGATAGGCTCAAGATTGCGGGTGATAACCAGTGTGAAGGGCCGGCCTGGGCCCGTTGTACCTTGTACAGGCCTGAAGACACTCAAATCGACGATATTGGGAATTATCCGCGTGGATTGACCGTATTCGGCAAACGCGGCTCGCAAAAAACCTGAAGGCACCACCACCAGCGCCGCCCTGTTCAAAGAGGGCCTCACCCGGCGCCAGGCGCGCCGAAAGTAGTTTCCGGCCTCACCTCCGCGGTAATTGACAATCACCGGGCAATCACGCAACGGCGCCAACCAGAGCACGGGGGCTGCAAATAACTGCCATGACCAACCCGAGTTTGCCATCAAATGGATTGCATCGACCCTGCCTGCCAAGCGCCACACCGCAAACACGTAAAAAAAAAGCCGGTGCAGCGCTCGCAGGCCGGGCAGTCGTTCCACCCAAGCCGGACGATAGGGTGCATTGCTCACCACCTGAGTTACCAGCAGCCCCTCAGCACGCAGCAACCGGGCCAGCTGCTCTGTCTGCATGGCCATACCACCGCTAGGTGGCGGTACCGGGCCGATGAGGCCCAGGTGCAAAGCGGTCATTTCAGGCCACCGTAAATCGCCGCATAGCGCCTAACGCTCGCCGTCCAGGTGCGCTCCTGCTCTACAAACGCCCGACCGCGATCGCGCATTTCCCCCCAATCACCTCTGCGCGCCAACAACCCGTTCACAGCCGCCGCCAGTGCCTTGGCGTCTCCGGCCGCAAACAGCATACCGGTATCATCATGGCGCACCAGCTCCTTGTGCCCCCCCACATCCGATGCTACCACCAGCCGACCCTGAGCCATGGCCTCTAAAGGCTTAAGCGGGGTGACCAGTTCAGTCAAGCGCATTGGCAGACGGGGGTAGGCAAAAATGTCTACCAGATTGTAATAATCTTGCACTTGCGCATGGGGCACGCGCCCGGTGAGGATCACGATGTCCTGCAAATTCAGGCGCGCGATCTTGTCAAGAATTTGCGCCTCCTGCGGCCCTCCTCCCACCAGCAACAAGCGCAGGTCGGCATGCTTCTCCAGCAGGGTTGGCAATGCGTCCAACAGGAGGGGAATACCTTCGTAAGCATAGAAAGAACCAATAAAACCCAGTACTGTCTTGCCATCCAGCCTAAGTTCCCGCTGCAAATCCGGGTTCACCGCGGCATCAAATGTGAAACTTTCCGTATCTACAGCGTTCGGGATAACCGTGACTTTGCCCGCTTCTATACCTCGGCCTGCGATCTCATTACGCAAACCTTCACAAATTGTGGTTACCGCATCGGCACGCTGAAACACGTGGGTTTCCAGCGCTCGGGTCAACCGATAGCGCGGCCCCCACTCCCGGCTGGTGCCATGATCCACCGCCGCGTCCTCCCAGAAGGCGCGGCACTCATAGACAACCGGCAAGCCGAGTTCACGCCCGGCGCGTAGCGCCGCCAAGCCGTTCAAAGCCGGCGAATGCGCGTGAAGAATATCCGGTTTCTCAATAGTAGCCACCTCCACGATACGACGCGCCAATGTGGCTACCACCTCCCATTGGTCAAGCACAGGCAGGCGGAACAGCGGATTGGCGCTAGGACCGGTGCGGTAAAAATGCAAGCCATCGACCGTTTCCTCTGCTGCATCGCTCGCACCCTGCTTGAGCCCGGTGACATGCGCCGTGTGCCAGCCCAGCGCGCGCTGGCCGCGCAGAATGTTGCGCGTGCGAAAGGTGTAACCGCTGTGCAGGGGTATGGAATGATCGAGGACATGCAGAATACGCATCACCGCTTCACTCACGCTGCCACCACAAACTGATCGTCACGAACCGTGGCCTGAAACATCAACAGGGTCCACAGGGGCGCACTGTGATCGCGCCGTCCGGACTGATGCTCGTCAACCAGGCGCGCCAGGTAATCCTGATTAAATAGCCCAGTGGCCGCCAGTCCGCCGGACTCCAGCAGATCTCTACGCACACGTTCCTTCAGCGGCCCGCGGAACCATTTGGCCAAAGGCACGCCGAAACCCATTTTGTCGCGATACAGCACATCGTGCGGCAAGCGCGACTCCAGTGACTTCTTCAGCAGGTACTTGCCTTCCTGGCCGCGCAACTTCCATTCGGGCGCCAGCCCGGACACCCACTCAGTAAGCGGGTGATCAAGCAAGGGCACACGCACCTCAAGCGCATGCGCCATACTCGCTCTGTCCACCTTGGTGAGGATATCGCCTACCAAATAGGTTTTCATATCAAGATACTGGATCATCGACAGCGGATCATCGGTGGGACTATTGGCTGCGTGATCATCGAACACAGAGTGCACAGAATACCCTTGCAACTCGCGCTTGAACGCATTGCTGAACATTGCCGCGCGCTGCTCATCGCTGCATATGGAGACGGAATGGAGGTAGGCCTGCACCGAATTGCGCGCCAGCGCCTGAAAAGTGGTCTTGGCGCGGAACATTCGCGGTGCCCAGTCTGCTTTGGGGTACAGCCGGCCGAGCGCACCAAACAGCGGCTTGCGCAGCCCAAGCGGCAGGGCCTGACGCAGCCGCTCCTCGTGCATGTGCCAGCGATAACGGCGGTAACCGGCGAAGTGCTCATCGCCACCATCTCCAGACAGCGCAACCGTCACCCGTTGCTTAGCCAGCTGGCAGACCCGGTAGGTGGGGATGGCGGAGCTGTCCGCATAGGGCTCGTCGTACAAACCGGCAAGTTCGTCCAGCAAGTCGAAGTCCTCGCTACTGACGACTTCCTGAAAGTGGTTGGTGTGGTAACGCTCAGCGACTCGAGCCGCGTATTCGGTTTCATTAAATTGTTTGACATCAAACCCGATAGCACAGGTGTTCACCGGTTCGCTCTGGAGCTCCGCCATCATCGCCACTACAGCGCTGGAGTCTACACCACCAGATAGAAATGCGCCCAGCGGCACCTCGGCTACCATGCGCACCTGCACAGCCTCGCGCAAACGAGCAAGCAACTCCGCCTGCAAGTCTGCCTCACTGGCCACTGCCACGGGCCTGAAAGGGATATCCCAGAACTGCTTCTGCACTGGCACCGGCTCGCCATGGCGGAACAACATAGTGTGTCCCGGGCGCAGCTTAAACACATCGCGGTAGATAGTCTTCGGTTCCGGCACATAGCCTAGGGCAAAGTAATCCTCAACTGCCCTCGGCTCCAGCGCCCTAGGCAAGTCCGGATGCGCCTTGATCACCTTGAGCTCGGAACCGAAGATCAGCTGGCCATCCGCCAGCACACTGTAGAAAAAGGGCTTGATGCCGAATCGGTCGCGGGCAAGAAAAAGGCTGCGGGCATTTGAGTCATAAAGTGCGAAAGCGAACATGCCGCGCAAACGATCCACACAGCGTTCGCCCCACTCTTGCCAGGCATAGAGAATAACTTCGGTGTCGCAGTGCGTGCGAAAGCGATAGCCAAGGGCCTCCAACTCACCAGCCAGCTCCCGGAAATTATAAATCTCGCCATTGTAGACCACACAAAGCTTGCTATCCGCACTGAGCATGGGCTGTTGCCCGCTGGCCAGATCAATGATGGAGAGGCGACGGTGTGCCAAGCCAACGCCGGGTAAGATGTACAGCCCCCCTTCATCCGGACCACGGTGAAACTGAGTCTGATTCATAGCGGCCAGAAGCTCACGGCCCGGCTCGCGCTGTTGGGTCAGGTCAAAGATACCGGCAATGCCACACATAGTCAGGTCCTGTCCATTGATTCCGGAAAATGGGTCCGCTCTAAGAGGTTGTCGTAAACCTGCAAATACGAATACACCGTTCGTTCCCAGTCAAAGTCCTTTTGTATCCGCTGTACCGCTGCGCTCCCCATTTGCTTGCACGTCACTGGGTCACCAGCCAGTCTTTGCAGCGCTTCGGCAAGAGCTGCCGTATCACCCACAGGCACCAACAAGCCGGTCACGCCATGCTCAACCAATTCTGGGTTACCGCCTACGCGGGTGGCCACGACAGGCAAGCCGGTAGCCATGGCTTCCAAAACTGTATTGGAGATGCCCTCCCCAAGCGATGGCAGTACAAATACATCCATGCAGGCCAGCATTTCAGGAATGTCGTCCCTGTCACCAGCCATCCAAACGCAGCTCTGCAAACCGAGTTCTGCCAACAATTTCTCCAAGGCCGAGCGCTCCGGGCCATCGCCAACCAGTATACAGCGCAGGGTATCCCTCTGCTGAGGGCTAGCCCGGAGTACCTCTGCAAGAGCAAGAAGAAGCGTTTTTTGGTCCTTCACTGCAGCCAGGCGCCCCACTGTACCCACCACCCGGCACTGCGGCGCATCACAAAACCCATCTGGCATACCGGGGACTGCAACACGTCCCATCTTGGCTAGCTGTCCGCGATCGTCCGCTACTGACGTCTGCGGCGTGAAACGGTCCTGCGCGACGCCATTGTAGATCTGTATCACTTTGTCAGGAGAAATTCCTACCGACCTAACCAGCCAGTCCGAAAGGTCGCGGCTCACCGCAATAAACCGATGGATCAAGGGATTCAGTATCTTGCGCAACACCCTGTACTTCCGATTGCTACCGTCAAGGTCGCTGATGTCTCTGCCGTGCTCGCCGTGCACTCGCTTGCAGCCAGTAAGCAGTATCCCCAGGGCCTGGGTCTCTAGCGCGGCCAAGTTACGCGTGTGCACAATGGCAGGGCGCAACCGGCGCAATGTGCGCCATAGGCGCCAGTACATACCCAAGTCATGACCCGGCTTTTTATGCAGTTCAATTACCTCTACGCTTGGTGCTGTAATGCGAGCGGCAAATTCCTCGCTGCGCGAGAGACAGATAATGGCATGGCGATAGCGTTCCGGGGGACACCGGTTGATGATATTTATGAGCCCGTTCTCCAGCCCACCCGTGCCTAATGCAAAGATTATGTGAACAACAAGTGGAGGGGCGTTTGCGCTCACAGTCATCGAGTGTCCAGCACACCTTCCAGTCGCTCAAGGTGATTCTGCACAAACGCCTGCATAGTGCGACGTGACGCGTCCTTGTCGTCGCCGATTGGAGCAGCCAGGAAGAATCGGCTTCCCGCTCGTCCTCCTTCAAACAGTACTTGCTTCGCTTCCAATAACTTTACGCGATATGGGTTGGCGGTGTATTCGTTGCCTACCCGATACCAAGTCCATACGAGCAGGCTCGGCTGCCCTGATGTACTCACCAATTCGGCTTCATCAATCGAAATGTCTTTCCCTTCGATTGCGAGATCGACCGTATCCTCCTTGAGAAGACGCCAAACAGCGCGGTCGGCTCTCCAGACCTCGCCACTGCTCGCCAGTTCCGCACCGGGAACCTGGTTCAAATACTGATAAAGCGAGACCATAACCACGCCGTCGCCAAGGTAGTATTGATGGGCGATTCGATCCGCACCTTGCTGATTTGGCAGCCATCCCCACTGGGGATCCTCAGAGACCCTCCAGCCGGGAGCTGGGTCCAGAGGAGGAATGACCCCCACACGCAGAACCTCACCTGAGGTGAGCAAAGCTGAAAGCCCGGGTGCCGCGGTGATAACACACAGCAATAACACCAAAGCTCTACGCTGCGATGACTTCGCAGATCTATAGACACGCGCTCCTTTCGCCGCGCTATTATCAGCTTCTGTGATGGACTCAGCTTCCTGCCAAAAACTGCCACCCCAAAAAAGAAGTAGCATCACGACTCCAAAAAAAACCCAACCGTAGATGAGATGATCAACTCCCGTTGCCAACTCCATTCCCGAGAGATGCCCGATCATTACGATGCCATAAGCTCGCAGGCTGTTTGCGATCACGGGTACCAAGATGGCAAACATCACAAAGATAATTCGTCGACTTGGGCTACGGAAACTCAGATAGGCGTAAAGCAGTCCCAGCGTAAATGAGGCGATGAGGTAGCGGACCCCGCTGCAAGCCTCTACAACTGACCAATGCCCGGTTGGCAAGGTCAGATACATCCCTTCTCTATACACGGGAATTCCGCTTAAGCGTACCAAGTATTCCGTGCTGTCAGCAGTCAACTCCATCAAGGGTGGTATTAGGCCTTCGCCCATGGGCACAGCCAGAAAAAGAAAACACAGCGGAAAGGCGATGCGTCTCGCCGCGTCGGTGCCAAGCAGCGCCCAGATCCCCGTAACTGCTATCCAGACCAGTGCCAGCTGCTGCACCAGGTTTACATCGACCAGCCAGCCCGCGAGCCACAAAGGAACACCCAGAAACGTCAGCGAAACCACCCAGAATGCCGGCTCAGCCATTTGTTCAACCAAGGCAGCTCGTTCTCGCCAAACCAGCCACAAGCAAATGGGTAAAATCAGAAAGCCGTGAGCAAAGGTCTCTCCTTCGACCCATACCTGAATCATCGATATGACCGTTTCATGAAACACAGCCAGCACAGCAAGAAAATATATTGCTGGCATAATCATGCCGGAATATCCGCGGAGCCAATTGCCCTGCGACGGTTTTGCTTCAGATATCGACATAACCCCTCGCATACCGTGGCACTCGAGATTCACCTCCCAGCAAAAGAACAACTTCCGGAAGATTCTCCTGCCAGCTGAATCCGCTCAATACGCATTGTCGCGCACGCTCGCCAAGAAGAGGGTAATCGCCCTGCATTAGCACGCTAATCAGCCGGCCGTAATCGTCTGGAGACTCGGCCAACAGCACTTGATCGCCATCAGTAGCAGCTATGCCCTCCAACCCCTTTTCGCTGACGAGAACAGGACGCGCCATGGCCATAGCTTCGAGCACCTTGTTCTGCACACCGCGGGCAATTCGCATGGGCGCCACTGCAGCGATCGCGTACTTGAGATAGGGCCGCACATCGGGCACGCGCCCGGTGACAATAACACCCGCCTGCGACGCCAACCGCCGTACGGCACGTGCGGGGCTGCCTCCAACAATGGTAAACGTGATGTCCGGGTTTACTCGACGCAATTCTGGTAGGACGCTGTGCACAAACCAGACCACCGCGTCCACATTCGGCCAGTAGTCCATAGCCCCGGTGAACACGAGTGGAACGCTGCCCTCTGGGTAAGGATTTAACTCGGGAGCGTCGGCATCAAAAGCGGGATCAAAATAATCGCAATTTACGCCATTGTTGTAGAAACCGATTTTGTGAGCAGTATCTGGGGAAAGCTGATGAAACAAATCCGCTTCAGCAGAGGACACAAATAGTCCGGCATCGAACTGTTTGGCGAGTGCCTGTTCCAGCGCAAGCAGACAGCGCGCTTCACGGCGGTACACCCAGTTCAAGGGCCATGGTTTCTGGCTGGCATACTGTCGCCACTTATCCGAATCCACATCCACGAAATCAATGACCTTGCGCTCGAAATTCGCGCCTTCTGCAGGCAAAAACTGCGCCATTGAGGAAGAGTAAACGATCGCGTGCCGGAGATCATACTGTTCCGAAACGCTCTCTGCCCACTCGAGCATTTTTTGGTCGCGGTAGTAGGGAATCGAAAGAGCCTGACCGCCAAGGAAACCCCGAAGGCTGCGCAGCGTGGCGAGCCGCGAGTAAAGTGGACGAAGGAACACGCTCGCACAATATTTCTCGAGTTCCTTTGCCCACGGCCAATCCTCAGGGTCATCAACGAAGCTCCCAAGGTGTATATCGAAATGCTGACTCAGGTGGTGCAAGAGATGGAACGAGCGAATTTTGTCACCCTTGTTGGGCGGGTACGGGATGCGATGGCATAAAAACAACAGAGGTAGTTTTCGTGAGCGCCCCCCCTCATCCGGAGCTCCATCCGCCCCGCCCCGAACAGCCGTCACCAGACCCATTCCGCGCCTAACCCAGACTACGGGCCAATGGCGGCCCCAACAGATTTGCCACCGGCAAGGGCAGGCGCTGCCAAGCGTTGACCAACAACCGATAC
>CENR01027701.1_pt1 | contig 38499 bp, 34 predicted proteins | sample 530181 | NCBI WGS metagenome assembly CENR01 (sample SAMEA2619677, study PRJEB7988) | marine metagenome | biome: marine biome (ENVO:00000447); feature: surface water layer (ENVO:00002042); material: "saline water (ENVO:00002010), including plankton (ENVO:xxxxxxxx)" | depth 5 m | reverse complement strand
CAGAATCAAATGAATTATACACACTTTCAAATGGTCATGTGACCAAAAATATATGAAAAATTTTGCACTCATAGGGGCAGCAGGATACATAGCTCCAAGACATTTAAATGCAATAAAAGAAACTAATAATAACTTAGTAGCCGCTCTGGACACTTTTGATAGTGTTGGGATTATGGATTCATATTTTCCAAACGCTGACTTTTTTGTAGAGTTTGAAAGGTTCGATAGGCATATTTATAAACTGAAAAATGATAAAGGTATTCAGCTAGACTATACCAGTATTTGTACCCCTAATTACTTACATGATGCTCATATTAGAACGGCATTGAGAGTGGGTTCTGACGCTATCTGTGAGAAGCCATTGGTCTTAAATCCTTGGAACATAGATGCGTTAAGTAAGGTAGAAGAGGCAACGGGAAAAAGAGTTTGGAACATCTTACAATTGAGAGTACACCCGAGTATAATTGCTCTTAAAAATAAAATTGATCAAGGGCCAAAGGATAAAATTTACGATATAGATTTAACGTACCTGACCTCCAGAGGGCACTGGTATTACACGTCATGGAAAGGGGATGTTGAGAAATCTGGTGGAATTGCAACGAACATTGGCGTTCATTTTTTTGACATGCTAAGTTGGATTTTTGGTGGAGTCAAATCAAATAAGGTTCACGTTCATACGCATGATAGAGCCTCTGGCTTTTTAGAGTTGGACAGGGCTAATGTAAGGTGGTTCCTTTCAATTGACGAGAATGTTCTTCCTAAAGATATCGTGGAGAAGGGTCAAAGAACTTTTCGTTCAATTACGGTCGAGGGTGACGAGTTAGAATTCAGTGGTGGTTTTACGGACCTTCATACGACTTCTTATACTGAGATTCTCGCGGGTAATGGTTATGGTGTTGAAGAAACCCGACAAGCGATTGAACTCGTTCATAATATAAGACATGCTACCCCTATTGGCTTAACAGGAGATTATCATCCTTTAGCCAAACTACCTCTTTCTTCTCACCCATTTAGAAAAAAATAAAATATGAAGCCAATTCAAATGGCCGATCTTATTGGCCAATATCAAAAGATTAAGGACGAAATTCAACTGGAGATTGGTAAGGTTCTAGACACAGCGTCATTCATTAATGGGCCTATAGTAAAAGAGTTTCAGGCTCACCTTGAAGATTATCTCTCGGTTAAACATGTAATTCCCTGTGCGAATGGCACGGACGCACTTCAGGTAATCATGATGGCCTATGCATTTAAACCAGGCTCCGAAGTTATAGTTCCTTCCTTTACCTATGTGGCAACTGTTGAAGTTATTGCTTTACTGGGCTTAAAGCCTGTTTTTGTAGAGGTTTATCCTGACACCTTCAATATGAATATTGAAGACATGGAATCTAAAATTACGGACAAGACTGTCGCGATTGTTCCAGTGCATTTGTATGGGCAATGTGCAGACATGGAGCGCCTCATGAATATAGCTAAAGATCGAAACTTAAAGGTTTTTGAAGATACTGCTCAGGCTATCGGTGCTGACTATACTTTCTCAGATGGATCTGTTGTGAAAGCTGGAACCATTGGAGATGCTGGTTCTACTTCCTTTTTTCCTTCTAAAAACTTAGGGGCTTATGGAGATGGAGGAGCAATTACAACCAATGACGATGAACTAGCGGCTAAACTAAGAATGATTGTAAATCATGGGCAAAGTGAAAGGTATTATCATGATTCTATTGGAGTGAATTCACGACTAGACAGTATTCAGGCAGCTATTTTGAAGATTAAATTGAAGTATTTATATGATTATAATCTAGCTCGCCAACAAGTTGCAGATAAATATAATAGGGTTTTTGCCGCTTCGGACGAGATAATTACGCCCGTCACGGCTGATTTCACTAGTCATGTTTATCATCAATATACAATTAAGTTGAAAGATGCATCAAAGCGGAATGAGCTGAACAAGTACCTTGCGGCTCAAGGAATTCCGTCTATGATTTACTACCCAGTACCGAATCATCTTCAAAAGGCCTATAGTTATTATGGTTATAAGGAAGGAGATTTCCCAATCACTGAAGATTTATGTTCTCGGGTTATCTCATTTCCAATTCACACAGAAATGGAAGCAGATCAACAAGACTTTATCATTGAAAATATTCTGAAATTTTTTGAAAAGAGTCTAGGTTGACCAATGACTTCCACATGGAATCAGTTAACATTTTAATTCAGTTAACAACTTTGTGGTTTTATTTTTTTGAGTAATTTTGTTACTCATTAACGGGTCATTATGTGACTCAGCTGGCGAAGCTGTATCTTCCCAAATGGGTTTTCTTTAAAAGAAGTTACTTTGTTAAATGCTTGAGGTACTCATCTCTTCTAAAACGCGCATTAGGTTACTTTTGCGTTTCTTTCTTAACCCTGATTCTAGTGCTTATTTGAGAGGCTTGGCAGAAGAGTTTAATGAGAGTACTAATTCTGTTAGAATTGAATTGAATAGGTTTGAAGAAGCGGGAATGCTTGATTCTGGTTTGGTCGGAAACAAAAAAGTTTTTAAAGCCAATAAGAAATACCCTCTTTTTCAAGAAGTTAGAAGTATACTTCTAAAATATACAGGGCTTCAAGATGTAATTGACGAAGTAGTTGAAAAATTAGGAGATTTAAGCAAGGTGTACCTTGCAGGAGATCTGGCACTTGGTAAAGATTCAGATGTTGTGAGTTTGATCTTTGTTGGAAATCCGGACCTTCATTATCTTGTGCAATTAATTCAGAAAGCAGAATCATTAATGCCTAAGAAAATTCAATACTTAGTATACTCTAATGAGGAAGCTGCTTTAATGACTTTCAATCCAAATCAAAACCTTTTAATTTGGCATGAATAATCCGAATAGGACTTATTGGACAGCTTTTTATACTAAGCCGCGTAACGAACGCAAAGCAGCAGAGAGATTAACTGCCAAAGGATTTGATGTATACTGCCCTACTAGAACCGTGCTCAAGCAGTGGTCTGATAGAAAGAAAAAAGTAATAGAGCCAGTGTTTAATTCTTATTTATTTGCAAAGGTTGATGAAGCTTGTCGCTTAGAAATTTTAAAAGATTCTTCAATAGTCTCAAATGTGAGGTGGCTGGGTAAACCTGCGATTATCCAGGACAAAGAAATATTAGAAATTAGATCATTTTTAGAAGAATTTCCTTTGTTAGAGCTAGTACACGAAGACTTCCAAGTTGGAAGTCGAGTGAATGTTGGCTCTGGCCCATTGTCAGGGCAATCTGGAGTGATTAGAAAAACGCAAGGCAATCGGGTTTCCCTGTTAATTTCAAGTCTAGGAGTTGAGCTTCAAGCAGAGATTGGTATGAATCATTTAAGAAAAGTTAGCTGATTTTTAGCCTAGATAAAATAGTATATATTTGAAGACTTTAAACAAGTCTTGTTATTATAATATGATGAATACAAGTGGCCAAAACCTCCAAAGAGAACTCAAAAATAGTTTTGTGAAGTCTTTATTTTGCTTTCTGCGAATCTTGGCTTTAGTATTTATTGTAATTCTTTCAGGGAATGCTGTTGAGGCACAATCATTAGGAGGGGTGGAGTTGAAATCAGTTAAGGTTGACGAATTATCTGATGAACAAATCCTGAATTATATCAAGCAGGCTGAAGATCGTGGACTGACACAATCACAGCTTGAATTGCTAGCAAGACAACAAGGGGTCTCTGAAATTGAGATATCAAAGTTACGCAGGAGAGTTGAATCCTTGAGAAGTAATAGAGAGAATTCATACATATCTTCATCTGAAAAAAGGAGTTCACGAGCTGAACCTGCCTTATTAAATAGTGAAAGTGTTTTTGGAGCTCTATCTGGTGATGAGGCTCTTGAATTAACAGAAGAGCAAGGAAAAATATTCGGCTTTGACCTGTTTCAGAATAAAAGTCTCTCTTTTACCCCAAACCTCAATTTACCCACTCCAGTGGATTACCAATTAGGACCTCAAGATGTAATTGTGGTTGATTTATGGGGTGCAACTCAAGGATACTTTCAGTTTGAAGTTTCATCAGAAGGAATAATAAGACCTGAAAATTTGTCTCCTATTTATGTTAATGGACTCACCATAGAGAGTGCTACACAGAAGGTTATTGATAGATTAAGTCAGATTTATAGTGGGCTGAAACCTCAAGGTAATAATCCCCCAACTATATTTTATCAAGTCAGTTTGGGCAACATCAGAACCATTAATGTTGAAGTGGTTGGTGAAGTTGCTAAGCCAAGTATGTATGCCTTATCATCTCTTTCAACCGTATATACAGCTTTACACGCAGCTGGTGGGCCAACTGAAAATGGCACCTTCCGGAAGATTCGAGTAATCAGAAACAATAAACTGATTTCTACTTTAGATGTTTACCCCTATTTGACAAGTGGAATTCGTTCAGGTGATGTTAGATTGAAAAATGGAGATGTTATAATAGTGGAGCCATTTTCTAGCAGAATTGAGTTAGATGGAGAAGTTAAACGAGCTGGATTGTTTGAATTAACAGACAATGAACGCTTCAGTGACCTTTTATTATTTGCTGGGGGGTTTACAAGCAAGGCATTTAAAAGTACTGTGACCGTCAAACGAAATGGTGATCGCGAAAGAGAAATAATCGATGTGGATCAAGAGAAATTTGAAGAGTTTCAGCCTATAGATGGAGATTTAATAGAAGTCAGTGCAATTCTAGATCGTTTTTCTAATAGAGTAATTATTAACGGAGCAATTTATAGGGAGGGTGAGTACCAACTTACAGATGGTCTATCTTTAATTAAATTAATAGAGAGAGCTGGAGGTGTGAGAGGAGATGCTAACATGTCGCGTATTACAATTTATAGAACTGGTGATGATTTTTCTCAGTCTGTTATCCCAGTAGACTTGGCAGGTTTATTGACAGGAAATGTGAAAGATTTGGCTTTAGTTAGGGAGGATGTTGTCCAAATAACCTCTATTTATGATATAAAAGAAGAATATTTTGTTCAGGTCACTGGAGAAGTGTTGGAAGGAGGGATATATCCATTTTTTAAACAAATGACTGTCCAGGATTTAATTATTCTATCGGGAGGCTTAAAAGAATCCGCCTCTGGTGCTATGATAGAAATTGCTAGAAGAAATACGAACGGGGGGGTTAATTCGGCCGCTGATATCATTACACTTTCTATCGATCAAACTTTGTCACTCGATTCAGAAGATAGAAATCAAATATTAAAACCTTTTGATCAGGTCTATATTAGAAGATCTCCAGGATATACAATTCAACAACAAGTTACTGTTGAAGGAGAGGCGTTAGCGACAGGCGTTTACACTATTAGTAAAAAAGATGAGCGAATTTCTGATATAATTAAAAGGGCAGGTGGGTTGACTCCTTATGCCGATGTTTCTGGTGCTATTCTTATAAGAAAAACAGAATTTTCTAATTCAAAATCAAACGATCAAGTCAGTCAAGAATCTTTACAACAATTAAGGCAGAAAGTTATGAACGATGAGTCTGAACTTAAGAACATAAGCCAAACTCAGTTAATTGAGCGGCTTAAGAAACTTGAAGACAGGATTGAAACGGATACGCAAAATGATCGAGTGGGTAGTCAATTAAAAAAGGATTTGATTCAAGATATTTCCGACCAAGATTCGTTGGTACGAAACATGGTAATTAAAGATGAAGAACCTGTTGCAATTGACCTGAAAATGATACTCGAAGCACCGGGTTCTAAATATGATTTAATAGTCAAGGAAGGCGATGTTATATCAATACCAGGCAAGCTTGAAACGGTTCGAGTGGCTGGGGAGGTTACTTCACCACTCAATGTTAGGTATGATGAGACGTATAAGTTTAAAGATTATATTGAGCGTTCTGGAGGCTTTTTAATCTCAGCCAAAAAAGGAGGGAGTTATATACTATACCCTAATGGGGAAAGAAGAGGTGTAAAGAGGTTCTTATTCTTTAAGAAATACCCCAAAGTTCAAGCGGGGGCTACTATTTTTGTAAGTAGAAAACCTGAAAGAAACGGAATGAATGCTCAGGCTTGGATTGGAATTGGTTCAGGTTTGGCCACTATTGGATTGGTAGTAGTACAGGCGATTAGACTTACCAACTGATTGTGGTTATAAACACTGATTTATATCTTTTAAAGAACCATTTGGGTAGATTTAAGATTGCTTACAATTTTTAATACAACCGGCATGGTATCTACATCGATCTTACAATGAGATTACTTGGCCGAAGCGATTGAATTAAACTTTTTTATTTTTAGTCACAATATGGAAGCGATAAATAGGGATGAAATAAATCTAATCGAAATTCTCAAATTAATTTGGGGGAGGAGGGGTGTCATCGCAAGATTTGTATTTGTCTTTTTGATGTTAGGTCTATTTATCGCAATTATCACTCCAAAACAGTTTACATCTTTCACCACATTTATTCCTCAAGCAGCCGAAGGTACTTCGAATTCTAGGAACTTGGGAGGTTTAGCTGCGCTTGCTGGAATAAATTTGGGGATGAATTCAAATAGCAGCGAAATACCTCCTAGTCTCTATCCAAAAATTGTTTCATCAATTGAATTCCGATCAGCTCTTATTAATTCGTTGATTAAACCAAGTGGGTTTGAAAGGGAGATTACATATGCTGACTATTATGAGGAACATGTACAGCCCGACCTCTTGAGTCGAATAAAAAAATATACAGTAGGGCTTCCAGCATTGCTTATAAGAAGTGTATCCCAAGCGGTTAAAGGTGAATCTGAATTACTTTCTCCACTTGATTCTACTATATCAATTAGGCAACTAAGTGAAAAAGAAGTTGCTCATTTTGAACGCCTAGACACCCAACTTGGGGTAATTGTGGATAAGCTGGAAGGATTTGTACGATTAGAGTTTGTCATGACCGATCCAGTTTTATCTGCCCAAATGACAAAAAATGCTGAGGTGCTCCTTCAACATGAAGTTATGCGGTATAAGTCGCAAAGTACTCAGGAACAGTTGAATTATATTCAAAAGCGCTTTGAGATTAAGCGGGAAGAATTTGAGAATGCACAAATGAATTTGGCAAATTTCAGAGATAGTAATCAGAATGTAACTTCTGCCCTTGCACTAAATCGTTTACAGAAATTGGAAGCAGAATATAGCTTAGCTTTGGAGGTTTACACTGAATTGGCGAAGCAGCTTGAACAAATTAAATTCCAACTGAATAAGGATACACCGATTTTCACTATTATCCAACCAGTGGTTGTTCCGAGTGAGAGAACTGCACCCAATCGGATTCTTATTCTGCTAATTTATAGCTTTATTGGGCTATTTCTTTCTGTTTCTTGGATTTTGGGGAATCAGTTGTTTGATCACTTTAAGGTTTTATGGAACCAGAAGACTCCCTAATGTCAAATCTAATTATTGAAAATCAAGATTGTACTGTGAGAACAAAATTATATTAATAGATTGATAATGAGTGATTTCATACCCTTAGCCTCTCCGGATATTAGAGATGAAGATATTGATTCAATGGTTAAAGTTCTAAAAACGGGGAATTTAGTTCAGGGGATTCATGTGTTAAATTTTGAGAGGCAAATTTCTCAATACCTAAATGTAGCTGAGTGTGTTGCGATGACAAATGGGACTTCTACCTTGCAATTGACCTTATTGGCACTTGGAATCGGGAGAGGAGATGAAGTTATTGTACCTGCTCTTTCATACATTGCTACGGCAAATGTAGTAGAGTTGGTTGGGGCTAAACCAGTTTTTGTTGATATTGACTTAGATACTTTTAATTTAGATTCATCCTTACTTGATAGGGTGATTAATGAACGAACTAAGGCCATAATAGTTGTGCATGAATTTGGTTTAACTTGTGATTTGTTCAGTGTAAAGACAATATGTGATGAACACAATATTCACATGATTGAAGATGCTGCATGTGCTTTAGGAGCGTTGGAAGGAGAAAGTTATGCCGGTACGATTGGAATAGCTGGGTCGTTCTCATTTCATCCACGTAAAGCAATTACTTCTGGAGAGGGTGGTGCCGTTGTAACTAATGATGTTGAATTGGCATCAAAGTTACGTGCATTAAGGAATCATGGTTTGGATCCGGACAATAAAGTGAATATGGATTTTATCATACCGGGATTTAACTGTAGAATGACAGATTTTCAAGCTGCTCTTTTGGGGAGTCAAATGAAACGAATTAATGCGATTATTGATAAAAAGCAGAAAATTGCACAAAGATATTTTGAAGAAATTAATAATCCAAAGATCAAGCTTCCACAAGTACCCCAAAATAAGAGGCATAGTTGGCAGACGTTCCATGTGGTTGTTATGCTTCCTTTAACCCAATCAGAGGTTATTACTAAACTACGAACGGGTGGTGTTGGGGTTAATTATGGAGCACAATGTATGCCAGACCAAACCTACTTTAAAACCAAATATAAATACAACAGTGAGGTGGAATTTCCCATGGCGTATCAGGCCTTTAAACAAGGGGTAGCTCTACCTATATATGAGAAATTAACCGATATTCAAGTATCCCAAATTATAGATAACGTAAACAGACTCTGACAAAGCTTATGGTACATAACAAAACTATTTTCATTACAGGTGGGGCTGGCTTTATAGCCAACACGCTAATCAAGCACTATATAGACGAGAACAAGATCATAGTCTATGATAATTTTCACAGGGACACTTTAAGTGGCAGTGGTGTTGATCAACATCCTAACCTAACAATCATTAAGGGAGATGTTCTTGATTTTGATCTGCTTTCGTCCAGTATGAAAGGTGTAGATATCGTAATCCATGCAGCTGGAATTGCTGGAATCGATACTGTTGTAAAAGACCCTGTGAGAACGATGCAGGTTAACATGATAGGAACCGCTAACGCTCTTGAAGCGGCTCGACTTAATAATATTCAAGATCGATTTATTGATTTCTCTACTTCAGAAGTATTTGGTTCGATGGCTTTTAGGTCTTCTGAAACTGACTCTACAGTTTCAGGATCAGCTGGCGAGGCTAGGTGGACATATGCAGTATCAAAACTTGCAGGTGAACACATGGCACATGCGTATTATAAACAATATAAATTACCAGTCGTTACAGTCAGGCCTTTTAATGTATATGGGCCTGGACAGACAGGTGAAGGTGCTATTCAGATTTTTATAAAAAGGGCATTAAAGAATGAGGATATAAAAATTGATGGTGATGGTAATCAAATCCGTGCGTGGTGTTATGTAGATGACTTCGTTGATTGCCTGATTCGTTGTATTGAAGATCCAAAAGCCATTGGAGAGAGTTTTAATTTGGGTAATGCCAGAGCGGTCATAACAATTCTAGGACTAGCACAGACAGTTTGCAGAGTATTAAACTCTAAGTCAAAGATTCTCTTTGAGGCACCACTATCTGCTGATATCGCGATTAGAATTCCAAGTGTAGAGAAAACAAGCAGTGTTCTGGGTTTTAAGGCCAAAATAGATTTAGAAGAAGGAATTTTAAATACTTCGGAGTGGATGTTGAAAAATAGCTAAACAGATGGAACTATCAAAACTTCCCTTCTATTACAAGTCTCATGACAAACCAGATAATGGTGGTCTACCTCATGTATTACCATTTGAGTTATTCTATGATGAAGACCTTGGAATGTTTAGACAAAAGGCATCTAATAATTTGAGAGATGTTCTGGAAATAGTTTATCAAGAGGGGAGTTTGGTGGATGGTTCTGTTTCTAGTGAATCAGGAAATCATTATATTCAAAAACTCCTCAAATACATTCTTGATACTGAGCAAATTAATAGGAGTTCGAAAATTTTGGAGATTGGATTTGGAACGGGCGATTTCTTAAAAGAGTTATCGGAAGTGGGCTACCATTTTTTATATGGAATAGAGCCAGGAAATCACAAGCTTGTTTCTGGCTTGGAGGATGTAAATCTTTATTGTGACTTCTACCCAAGTGCTTTATTTAATGATAAAGTTGATGTCATATTTCATTCTTTAGTTCTTGAGCATATTGAGGATCCAATAGCTTTCTTAGAGAGCCAGTCAAGGCAACTGAATGAGGATGGTAGAATTATCTTCTTCGTGCCCAATGAGGAGCCTTTTTTAAAAAAGGGAGATTGTTCATCTTTTATACACGAGCATTTTAACTTCTTTACAAAAGATGCTATAGTCAATTTGGTTAAAAAGTTAACATTGAACTTAGAGGATATCTCTGTGATTGATGGTTTACTTGCGGTTACATTGTGTAAGAGGGAAAAATCAATATATCACTCTAACGAGAACTACTTTCTTCTTGATGAGAAAGAATATTTTGTTAAGTTGGAAAATACACTCAATCGAATCCAGAAGTTTCTCAATGACATGGGTTCACCTGAACAAACAGCACTATATGTGCCTGGTCGGGCGCTAAACTCTATGTGTATGCTAAATGTGAGCAACGTGCGCTTAGTAGATGACAACTCAGAGATAACTGGTAAATTTTTACCATTCTTTCAAAATCCAGTAGAGTCTTTCAATTCCATTTTAGAGTCTCCACCCAAAGCCATTTTAATTTTTTCGAGAACTTTTGGACATTTGATAAAGCAAAAATGTTTCTCTCAAGAGAAACTCAAAGATTGTAAGGTCTTAGTCATAGACGACTTATAGGGACGAGATGAAAAAAGTACTAGTTACGGGTGCGAATGGTTTAGTGGGGAGAGCCGTAGCTTTGAAACTATCGGACAACACCGACCTTTATTATGTTGTCCGTGATCAGAGTAAAGCACTAAATTGTAATGGTAAAATTATAGTAGGTGATTTACATGATATTAATGTTTTTTCCGAGATTGAACGGTTGACTCCAGATGTAATCGTTCATTGTGCCGCACATATACCACGATCTATTTCAGATAATGATCAATCTATTTACGATTACAATAATAGAATTGATCAAAGCATTTTTTCCGTGGTTAATAAATTAGGTTGTTGGTTAATCTACTTTTCATCTACGGCAGTATATGGCATTAATGAATCGCTAACCGAGGTAGCAGAGTCTAGTAAAACAAACAGATCATCGTTTTATGCAGCTCAAAAAATTGACTCAGAGGGCTGGGTTACAAGAAACATTAAGAAAGGGCTTATTCTTAGGATCAATGCACCCTATAATGAAGTGATTAACGAATCTACAGTTCTGGGCAAGTTTTTAAATCATGCTATCGAAGGGAGTACTCTGAAGTATTATGGCAATGGTACCAGAGTTCAGGATTTCACTAACGTTTTGGATATAGCTACCTTAATATCACATTTAATTCAAGAGGAGAAACTAAAGCCTGGTATTTTTAATATTTCTTTTGGAGACCCAATAAATATGAAAAACTTGGCAGAGCTAATCGTCAAGCTGTCTAAAGGAGAAAGCAAGATAGAATCATCAGGTAATGTTGATCCCCAAGAGAATTATCGGGCAATTTATTCAATAGAAAAAGCCAAAGAGGAGTTAGGATGGCTCCCGAGGATCAGTCTGTCTGAAGGTATTCAGAAAATACTAGAAAACTCTTCAAAATGAGGTATGCTATATTTTCTGATGTTCATGGTAACCTATTGAATTTAGCTTCATTTTTTCATGAAACTAAAGATCTAGGTATAGATAATTATATATGTCTTGGCGACTTATGTAATTATTATCCTGACAATAGAGGAGTAATCGATTTGATAAGTGAAAAGGATATTGTTTGCTTGATGGGTAATCACGATGAAATATATGTGCGTAAGCTGAAGCTTGATAAGCGAAGGAAAAGAGCTTATAACTTTGATTCTACTCTAATAGACTCTTCAAAGCACATAGATTTTTTAAGCTCCTGCCCAGTAAAGTACGAGCTTGACTCTCCTTCAAAAGCACTCTTTTGTCATGCTTCACCCAATGGATTTTTGCATGATTATATATATCCTAATACCGATTTAAGTCAGTTTTCTCATTTAGAATATGAATTTGTTTTCATAGGCCATACACATCGACAGTTCGTAAGAAGGACTGAAAGAACAACTTTTTGCAATGTTGGATCCATTGGCCTACCTAGAGATAATGGTAAACTTATGGGGTATACTATATTTGATACTGACAAAAAGACTGTGGATTTGCATAGAATAAAGATTAATGTAAATGAAGTATTAGAACGCTACGCAGAGTCTACTCCGGATGAAGTTCTTAATTTGATGAATAGGAAGGAAGATTTGCTATTCGACTATAAAATAAAGGGATGAACAGACTTAATATCTTGGTTACTGGTGCTGGTGGTGGGGGGATAGGCGAGCAAATTGTTAAAGCCCTCATTAATGGTGATAATGATTATTTTATTGTTTGTACTGATACTCGAGAGTTAAGTATTGCTTCAGTTATAGGTGATGCTTTTTATATGCTACCACATGCATCTTCTCCAAATTATATTAATGAGCTATTATTATTGTGTCTAAAACTTGAGATAAGAGCTATATTCCCAGGCTCTGAGCCTGAATTGATAGAATTGGTGAGGAATAAAGAAAGATTTTTGAAAATGGGAGTCAAGTTACCAGTTAACTCTGCTGACTTGATTTCGTTATGCAGTGATAAAATTGATTTCAATGATTATCTGACTAACAATGGCTTTGTTACTTGTAAGACTCATTTGATTGATGATGGGTTTGAATTGGCTGAGTTGACAGATTATCCTTATGTAATTAAGCCAGTAAAGGGGAGTGGTTCGGCTAATGTCTTCATAGTACAGAATCTTATGGAGTTGAAGTCTATTATTTCCTACTTAGGCTTCCAGCAGAGATTTATTTTACAACAATACGTTGGCAATTTGGCAGAAGAGTATACTGTTGGGATACTCTCAACTGAGGATTTGGGCTATGTCCAACATATAATACTTCAAAGAGACTTGTCACTTGGATTGAGTATAAAACAAAAGGTTCAAAATAAAACAAGCCAATCAGATTTGGGTGAGTACCTAGGTATAAGTACAGGCATTTCGCAAGGAAAGTTTGTAGAGAATCACTTGATTAATGATGCTGTTATGAGAGTGGTTGATTTATTGCAACCAACGAGCTCAATTAACATGCAATGTAGGGTACATAATGGGGAGGTTTATATATTCGAAATAAACCCCAGATTCTCAGGCACAACAAATTTAAGATCTCTTGTGGGGTTTAATGAAATTGAATTTATAATTAATAGGATGTTTTTTAATAAGACTATTGTGTTAAAGCCTGAAAATTGGTTGAATAAGGTTGTTTATCGAGGTTTAAAGGAGTATAAAATAAATTAATCAAGATGAAAGAAATTCAGATTTGTTCAAAATGCATATATAACTCGAATATTTCCGGTATTTATTTTGATGAAACAGGTGTTTGTAATTACTGTCATCAAGTTGAGGAGCTACAAGAGAAGTATTCAACAGGTAAGGCAAAGGGAATAGAGACGCTGGATGAAATCATTGAAGACATTAAGAGACTCGGGAAAAAAAGGAAATATGACTGCATTGTAGGAGTAAGTGGAGGTACGGACTCTTCCTTTCTTTTAGCAAAGGCGGTAGAGTGGGGATTGCGTCCCTTGGCGGTTCATTATGATAACACATGGAATAGCGCCATAGCAACTGAAAATATAAGAAAGGTAACTTCTTTGCTTAATGTGGATTTGTTTACGCATGTGATAGACAACAAAGAAGCTGATGACATTTTTAAATCTTTCTTCTTAGCGCAAGTTCCAGAGTTTGACGCTTCAACGGATCTGGGCTTCGCTCAAGTTATTAGAAAAACAGCAGCAAAATATGGAGTAAAATATATTTTGGAAGGTCACTCGTTTGTTGCAGAAGGGATTACTCCCATGGGTACTAACTATTTTGACGGGAAGTATATATCTTATATCCACGGGCTCTATGGTCGTAGAAAGATGAAAACCTTTCCACTAATGTCTTTTTATCAGTTCTTGAAATGGCTCTTGGTATATAGACAAAAATTTATTCGGCCGTTATGGTACTTGGATTACTCAAAAGAAGACGCAAAAAAATACTTGAAGGAAAATTTTGATTGGAGTGATTATGGAGGTCATCACTTGGAAAATAGGTCTTCAGCATTTGTTCATTTAACTTATCATCCGATCAAGTTCCAAATGGATAATAGAAATTGGACTTTAGCGGCACGGGTTAGGTCAGGTGCTCTTTCGAGAGAAGAAGCTTTGGATATTTATAATGCTCCAATTTTACAGGATGATGATTTGATTGATTACGTAAAGAAGAGGTTGAGTTTGACAGACGCAGAGTACAATAGTATAATGAATGGGCCAAAAAAGTCATTCAGAGACTATAAAACCTATAAGAAAAGATTCGAAAGGTTACGTCCTGTTTTTTACTTATTGGCAAAGTCTAATTTAGTTCCGATGAGTTTTTATCTCAAATACTGTTTTCCGCTGAAATGATTAGTATTGTAGACTATGGTATGGGTAACCTCGGATCAATCCTGAATATGTTCAAGCGGATTGGTGTGGATGCACAAATTGTAAATACTAGATCTGATATAAGTAAATCAGAGAAATTGCTACTACCTGGTGTTGGTGCATTTGATGCCGCAATGGAAAGGATTAATTCAATGAAGTTTACCGAGATACTTGAAAGAAAAGTGCTTTTAGAGAAAACTCCAATTTTGGGAATATGTCTGGGGATGCAGTTACTTACTAAGAAGAGTGAGGAAGGACAGCTTCCTGGGTTAGGATATATTTCTGCTAATACAATCAGGTTTGATAGTGAGCCAAATCTCAAAATTCCACATATGGGGTGGAATGAAACAGAAATAATGAAGATAAGTCCTTTAACCTCTGGCATTGATCAAGTTTCTTCGTTCGATAATAAAGCAAGATTTTACTTTGTCCACAGCTATAAAGTTCTTGTAGAAAGGCAAGAAAATAGTATTCTAAAATCTAAATATGGCACACAGGTCTTTGATGCCGGTATTCAGGAGGATAATATTTATGGAGTTCAATTTCACCCAGAGAAAAGTCATAGATTTGGCTTTCAAATACTTAAAAATTTTGCTGAATTGAAGTCATGTTAAGAGTTAGAATAATTCCTTGTTTACAATTGCTTGATGAGAATTTGGTGAAAACGGTTAGATTTAAAAAACCTAATTATATTGGTGATTTTGTCAATACCGCAAAAATATTCAATGAATTGGAAGTCGATGAGTTGTGTCTCTTAGGTATTCGAGTTACTCTTAAAAATGGCAAACCAGATTTTACTATTCTAGAGCAAGTTGCTAAGGAATGCTTTATGCCTTTATCATATGGAGGTGGTATATGTGATTTTGATGTAGCAAGGAAGATACTTAGTATGGGTTTTGAAAAAGTAGTTCTTAATTCAGTTTGTTTTGAAAATCTAAACTTGATAACTAAAATTTCTGAACATTTTGGTGCCCAGAGCATAATTGTTGCTATTGATGCCAAGAAGGATTTTTTAGGTAAGGAGCGTGTATACTCTCATTCTGGACAGAAAAAACATAGTTATAATGCTTGCGAATGGGCACAGATTGTAGAAGAGAAGGGAGCTGGTGAAATTCTGCTTACTTCAATAAATAATGAGGGAACTTGGCAAGGTTTTAACATGGATCTATGTCAAAGGGTGTCAGATTCAGTAGAAATCCCTGTGATTGCGCATGGTGGTGGAGTTAATGTTGAATCAATTGGTCAAGTAGTAAAGATTGGTAAGGCCTCTGCCGTTGGTTTAGGAAGTATGGTAGTTTATCAGAAGAAGGGAATGGGTGTCCTGATTAATTTTCCTGATTATTCATCTCTTCAAGAAGTTTTAGTTTAGTAGCTTATTTGCATAAGTCAGGATGAAAATATTTTTAGGGTTCTCAGAGGTTGCAAATATAGTGTCAAACTATAAAAAGGGCTTTGAAAAACTTGGTCATGATACATTCACTGTAGTTTTTAGTAAGAACAAATACTATCCTAATGCGGAGTATGATGTGGTGTTATCCGATTCAATTATCAGTGGCACTATATTTCCAGCCTTATTAAATAAGATGTTAAGCTCTTTAATCATTAGAACTAAGACTTTTTTCTTTTTTATAAGAGCATTATTAACCTGTGAAATTTTTTATTATAATACTGGTGGGCACATTTTACCATTTGCACTTGATTATAAACTCATAAAAATATTTAATAAGAAATTGGTAATTATTTTCTTGGGTAGTGAAATTAGACACTGGTATCTGTACCAAAAAGAATTAGAGGGATTAGGGTATGCGAATTTATATGAACAGTGTATAAAAACGTATAAGGAGCAGAGTTTTGGTAGTTATTTAGATAAAGCACGAAGGGTTAATTTGGCTGAGAAATACTCAAATTTAATTTTATCGCAACCTGGTTTTGCTCAGCTTCAAAGGCTACCATATTTAAGAGCGACACCAGGTTTATTATTAGAAGAATATACTTTTAATATCCCAGAGAGAGCTGTCCCCATAATCGTTCACGCACCTAGTAGCAGAGGGGTTAAAGGTACTGAATTTGTTATTGCCGCCTTGGAGAAGTTGAGAAGAGAAGGTATAGAGTTTGAATTCAGGCTGATTGAGAACTTACCTAACCATGAGCTTTTAGAGTTGTTGTCTAAGGTTGATATTGTTATTGATGAACTTAATTCAGATACTATTGGAGTGCTCTCTTCAGAAGCAATGGCTACGGGGAATGCTGTTATAAGTAGCTATATTATAGAATTGGCTAAGGTTCCAGTGCCATGTCCAGTTATAAACTCTAATAAATTTTCAATTTATGAGGATGTCAAACAACTAATTTTGGATATACCTTTGAGGGTGTCATTAGCAAATGAAGGGAAGGACTATGTTAACAGACATCATGACATTCAAAAGAACATCAACAGAGAGTTGAGTTTCTTAAACTCTAAGACTTTGAAGAGTTTTGACTTTACACCTGCCAATGACCAACTCAGGGGTGTGCCAGAAGATATAATGGAGGAAGAGCGTGCTGAGAGAAGATCAAATTTAGCTGAAAAGTTTCGAGAATACTTTAAAGTTAAGGGCAATTAATGGGAGTAGTTGATCAGCTAAAACGATTGGGTAAGGATACCTTTTCATATGGCTTTAGCAGTGCATTACAGAAACTTATCACCATGTTTCTGTTCCCCATATACGCAAGGCTGTTAACGCCAAGCGATTTTGGAATTCAAGACTTAATCCTTACGGCAGTTTATATCACATCACTTTTTCTAATTTTAGGATTGGATTCTGGTGTCATGCTCTATTATTATGAAGCTAAAGAGGATGAGAAAAAAACTATTTTATCTAGTTACTTGTGGTTCGAAATTCTGGTTTCTTTACCAGTAGTAGCAATGATGATAATATTTTCTAATCAAATATGTCTGATAATATTTTCTGACCCATCCTTATCTGAATATTTTCGCGTTGGGGTATTAGCTATTCCTTTCTCTTTAGTAGTAGGTGCTATGTTAAGCACACTGAGGTTGACTTTTCAGACAAAGAAATTTGTAATTTTGACTACTGTGGGAGTATTTCTACAGTTGGGGTCAGCCGTTTTGTTTGTCATAATCTATGGAATGGGCGTGAGAGGCATTTTGATATCAATTTTGATTTCATATGCTCTTCAATCTATTCTAGGGGGGATTTTCACGTTTAGATCATACACAATTTCTTTTTCAAGACTTTGGATGAAAAAGTTATTAAAAGTAGGTATTCCATTAATACCGGCAGCATTGTCATTTTGGGTAATGAGTTATGCTAATCGGTTTTTCTTAATTAATTATGCGGATTTGGAAGAAATTGGTTTACTAAGTGTTGTGAACCGTATAAGTAGTATTTTGCTTCTATTCCTGACTGCTTTTTCCTCTGCTTGGGGACCTTACGCGTATTCGATTGCGACTGATAAGGAAGTGGCACGTGTAACTTATAGTAAAGTTCTTACCTATTTTATGTTATTATCAATGATTGCTGCTGTTTTGCTTTCATTGTATTCAAAAGAACTCATTCTAATTTTGGCAACATCGGCTTACGAAAGAGGGTCTTCACTTATTTTTATCTATGCCCTTAGCTCAATTAGTTGGATAGTTCTATACATAATTGGCATGGGAACTGGAATGGCAAAAAAGAACTACCATTATACAGTTGCGGTTATTGGTGGTGCCTTACTCAATACTCTATTAAATTATTTATTGATACCGTCATATGGTGTTGCTGGTGCTGCATATGCCACTCTGACGGGTAATCTATTAGCCATGGTTTATATGTATTATGCGGGACAATATTACTTCAGAGTGAATTATGAATTTGGCAAAGTCTTTAAGATTTTGGCCCTATCAATACTTGTTGCGGTTGGTGGGATTATTATTGACGAGTATTATGAAGTTTGGCAACTAAGCCTCTCATTGTACAAGCTGATAATCTTTGTATTCTTTGTTATAATGCTTTTCGCCATTGGGGTTATTAATTTGAGTTTGGTTAAACAAGGGTATTCATTTCTGAAAACTAAGTATTTGAACCAGAAGTCGATTCAAGCATAACCTATTTGATATAGTTTTTTTGAGCATTCTTATATGAAAAAAATTGTTACTGTTTTAGGGGCTAGGCCTCAATTTATTAAAGCTGCAGTTATCAGTAGGGTTATAGCTGATTGTGATTTCATAACTGAGGTTATTATTCATACGGGTCAACACTTTGACACAAATATGTCTGAGGTGTTTTTTGATGAGATGAATATTCCTAAACCCCACTATAACCTGAATATAAATGGTTTGGGGCATGGGGCAATGACGGGACAAATGCTGGAAAAAATTGAAGAAGTCTTAAAAATTGAAAAGCCTGATTGCGTATTAGTCTATGGAGATACAAACTCAACGCTCGCAGGTGCCTTGGCTGCAAAGAAATTACATATAAAAGTAGCTCATGTGGAGGCTGGTTTGAGATCCTTCAATATGAATATGCCAGAAGAAATAAATCGAATTCTAACTGATAGGATAAGCGATTATCTCTTTGCACCAACCCAATCTGCAATCAACAACCTAAGAAGTGAGGGCTACGACAATTTAAGTTGCAAGGTAGTTAAAAGTGGCGATGTAATGCTTGATGCTGCTTTATTTTACGCAAAAATGGAAAAGAAGCCAGATGTGAGTTTGGTGTCTAGCTATGTTCTATGTACCATTCATAGAAGTGAGAACACTGATGAAGAATCCACTTTGAGAGATATAATGAGTGCTTTAGAACTTATTTCTGAAAGAACACAAGTTGTAATGCCTTTGCATCCTAGAACCCGAAAGAAATTGGAGTCTTTAGAATATAATTTTGATCAAGGTAAAATAAGCTTTATCGATCCTGTAGGGTATTTAGAAATGATTTATCTTTTATCAAGATGTCAGCTGGTAATTTCAGACAGTGGGGGATTACAAAAAGAGGCCTTTTTCTTTAAAAAAAAATGTCTGATAGTTCGCGAAGAAACAGAATGGACAGAGTTAGTAGAAGGGGGGTACAATTTTATTTGTGGGACAAGTAAAGAGAAAATTTTGGATAGTTATAATACCGTATTAGAGAATAATACAACAGACTTCAGTGTGCCCTTATACGGTGATGGAAAGACGGGGGAAAAAATCATATTGGAGTTACAGCGTGAGTTAAAATGCTAGATAAAAACATAATTTTTATTACAAACTTACACCTTTGGTCTTTAGACAAAGGTAAGGGGGGGAAAGCTTTTTTTTATACCGTTCAGGGCTATATTCGAACAGGTTGGAAAATCTGGATGGTTAGCACCGGTGGTGGTATTCCAGATGATATTATAGAGAAATTAATTCTTAAGGAAGAAGAGTTCCCAATCTTAACCAGATTACACAATTCAAGGTTTAGGCTTGTTTCTATTTTAGGCCGGTTCTTGAAAATGAATCGGCAAAATAATTTTTATAGATGTACTGCAAATCAAATTATAAAAGAAAACCCAGATAAAAAATTTATTATTTATGGCTATGAAGTAGAAGGTGTCAGTGCTGCATCTTCTATCGCTAATCGTCATTCGTTTCCACTAGTAACGCGGTTTCAAGGAACTGTTATAGCAAATATGGAGAATAGTTTTTTAAATAGACTGAAAAAGGCTCCTCATTTTTCAGCCCTATCCACAAAAGCGAACCTTGTAATAATGACGAATGATGGTACGAAGGGTTATGAAGTTTTAAAACGACTCAAAAACAAAAGCAATAGAATTAATTTTTGGAGAAATGGAGTTGATCAAGTAGATAAAGAAGCACTTTTTAATAGAGATTCAATTAGGAAAGGACTGGGAGTTGAAGGCGAGATTGTTTTTATCACTGTTAGCAGATTGATTGGTTGGAAAAGAGTCAATTTGGCAATTGAAGCTTTTGCGGAAGTATTCGCAGGAAACGCAAAGACCAGACTTATAGTTGTTGGTGACGGGCCAGAAAAAAGGGACCTTGAAAATTTAGCTGAAAAGTTAAAAATTGATGAAAGAGTGATTTTCACAGGTGCCATAGCCCAAAGTGATGTAACTAGTTACTTAATAGCGTCAGATATTTTTTTATCTCTATATGACCTTTCAAATCTAGGTAATCCTATTATGGAGGCGATGAGAGTTGAAAAACCGATAATTACAATTGATGTTGGAGATACTCGTGAGTTAATAGTTGATGGAGAAAACGGTGTACTTATTCCTTCTGATGAATTACTTAGAATTCCTGAGATGATGAATACCTTAATTATGGATTGTGAATATGCAAAAAAGCTAGCTTTAGGAGCTAGAAAAACAGCGGATAAAGAATTCTGGAGTTGGCAGCAAAGAATAGATGCTGAAGTAAAGGAGGTATCGCAATTATTAGAGTTATGCTAGCCTCTGTGAATGGGCACTCTAAGTTGAGTATTTTGTTTTTATTTAGAATCAAGTTGTGAAAATAAAGTTATCATTTTTGAATCAATTTGGTCTACAAGTGGCCTTAGTCACGGCATTCACTGGGACTCTTGGACTGGCATTTGATTTAGGTCCATTTCATATGTTTCCATATCGAATCATGGTTTTCATCATGTGGTTTCTTGTTTTCATAAAAACTGGCACTATCGATATCGGTAGAGTTCGAATGACATTAAGTTTTCAATTTCTACTAATATGGCTGATTTACGGTGTTCTGTCTCTATTGTGGGCAATGGATAAAGCTGGTGCACTTAAACATATAGTTTTTATGACTCTTAATTTTTCAATGATCTTTTTCATTGTCTTTCTTACGGATACATTTTCGAGCTTTAAGAGACTTTATAATATATGGATGATGATTTTTGTGGTACTTATACCAATTGCTTTTTGGGAAGTTCTTACTGGAAATCACTTAAGTGTTTCAGGATTGAATGATGTCAGTGAAGGATACGAGTTTTATAAATTTGCACCAACTACTTTATTTGGTAATCAAAATGACTACGCTACTTTTATTGCAATGTCATTACCAATGTTCATGGTTGGAGTACGCTATTCCCAAAAGACCTCAAGTAAGTTGCTCATGGGTATTATATATGGCTGTGGTATTGTTATCTTAATATTTTCAACTTCAAGGTCAAATTACATTGGAGTCATTTTGGGTCTGATGTTTTGGTTTTTGTTTATGCAAGATGTGAAAACAAAATTCAAGTTGATTTTTACATTCGTGGTAGTCTTATTTATTGTGTCTTTTTATCTTTCATCGCGAAACATGGAATACTTAACGGGTGTATGGCAAGATTTCGAGGCACTATTGAATGTTCAAAACGGGGGTGATTCGGGTTTAAATAGTCGACAGAATTTGGTTCGAAATGCTATTTATTTCGCAGTAAAGTCAGGAGGCTTTGGGGTAGGAGCTGGTAATGTAGAATACTATATGGCAAACTCCCCTAAGTTCTATGTAGGAGCTTATACTAACGTACATAATTGGTGGGCAGAACTTCTTGCCAATTACGGAATAATCATATTCCTGATGTATGTCTTCTTTTATTTTGGTTTGGGAAGAAGTCTTTGGAAATTGTATTTAAATCTGTCTGACAGAAATGAAAAGATGATATGCGAAGCCCTATTATGCGGTTTGATTACATTTTCTGTTTCTAGTTTAAGCCCAAGTTCTGTAATGTCTTTTAGGCCTCAATGGATATTCTTTGGGTTAGTTATAGCTTTTATCAATATAAACAAAAATAAAAAACTAGATAGTACTAGAATTAATGCACATACTAATCATTCCTTCTGAGCATTTCTTGACAGGAGCAGCTCCTTTCGCAGGAATATTTCAGTATCACCATGCCAAACTCTTAAAGGAAAAGGGGCATCAAGTTGGTGTAATTTCTGCAGGGCTAGTCCCTTTCAATTACTTATTAAAGTCATATGAGTATCCTAGCAAGGAACTGTTGGAGGGTATTCCTATATATAGAAAGTATTTTAGAGCCTTTATACCAGGGCGTTTTGCTATCAAGCTCTTTCCTAAAGCAATTGTCAAAGAATACTTAGTGTTGTTTAAAAAGTATATTTCAAAGCACGGTATTCCAGACGTTATACATGCACACAATTCGCTTTTTGCAGGAGCTGCCGCAATGAAAATAAAAGTATCCTATAGCTTGCCATTTGTGATTACGGAACATAGTTCACTTTATGAAAGAGGTTATGTTACTTCGAATCAGCTTACTTTGACTAGGCGGGTAATGAGGTCGGCTGATGCACGTACTGTCGTAAGTAATAAACTCGGAGCAAGACTTTGTGAAATAATAGGGGATTCGGTCATGCCCTGCACAACCATTTTTAATGTACTGGAAGAGAGTTTTATTTTGCATGAGCTCCCTTCTACCAATAAAGGAGAAACATACACTTTCCTTAGTATTGGAAGTTTAGATGAGAACAAAAATCATGCAAGTTTAATCAGGGCGTTTGCTTCAAATTTCAAAGGAGATAAATCTAAATTTTTGCGTATTGGTGGTGCTGGGCCTTGTCATGATAGTTTATCAGAGCTTATTTCTGAACTTGACCTAGCCGATCAGACTGAACTCTGCGGTAAGTTAGAAAGAGAAGAAGTGCTACAAGAACTAGTCCTTTGTGATGCTTTTGTGCTCCCAAGTAAAATAGAAACTTTTGGCGTGGTATTGATAGAAGCCTTAGCTTTGGGAAAGCCAATAATATCCACATTTTCAGGTGGTCCTGAAGATATAGTGAATGAATTGAACGGATTCATAATACCTCCTTCTAATGATAAACTATTGGCTGAAGCAATGTTAAAGATGTACGAAAATCAATCCCTTTATCGTGAAAGGGCTATTCAAATAAAAGAAGATTGTTTATCAAGATTTGGTAGAGATGTTTTTTATAATCGTTTAAATCAAGTCTATAAGAATATAATTGTGAAGAACTAATGAATTTAAACGCAAATTACCAGAGATGCACGCGCTGTGTAATGGATACAACCGATCCAGAGATCAGCTTTGATGGGGATGGGGTGTGTAATCACTGTTCCAATTTTGATACATTCACAAGTAAAGGATTCTTTCCTAATGAAGAAGGTAAAAAAAGACTTGAGATTACTCTGAACAGAATAAAGGAAGAGGGAAAGAATAAAGAGTATGATTGCATCATTGGGCTGAGTGGTGGTGTGGATAGCTGTTATCTCGCATTAAAAGTCAAGGAATGGAACCTAAGACCGCTAGTTGTTCATGTAGATACTGGTTGGAATAGTGAACTTGCCGTTGCTAACATCAACAATGTTATTGATTATTGTAATTTCGAACTATTCACGCATGTTGTTCAGTGGGATGAGATGCGAGATCTTCAAGTTTCTTTTTTGAAGTCTGGAGTCGCTAATCAAGATGTTCCTCAAGACCATACTATTTTTGCAACAGTTTACCATTTTGCTATTGAAAATAATATTCAATATATCCTTACGGGCGGCAACATTGCTACAGAAGGTATCTTTCCTGCATCTTGGCAGGGTAATGCGATGGATGCCATAAATTTGAAAGCTATTCAGAATAAATTTGGAGAAAAACCATTAAAAAGCTACAATACAATTAGCCTATTTGAATACTATTTGTGGTATCCATTTGTAAAGAAAATGAAAACTGTTCGTCCACTGAATTTTATGCCATATAATAAGGCAGAAGCAATTAAAGAGATGGAAGAAAAGTTAGGATGGAGAAACTATGGAAGAAAGCATGGTGAATCTAATTTCACTAAACTTTTTCAAAACTATTATCAGCCTGAAAAATTCGGTTATGATAAACGCCTACCGCATTTATCCAGCCTTATTGTTACAGGTCAAATTAATCGAAATGAGGCATTAAAGAAATTAGAAGAGCCACTTTATGACCCTGAAGAATTAAAGAATGATATAGATCATTTTTGTCGGAAATTGAATATTAGCAGGGAAGAGTTCGATCGCTTTATCACTGATCCTGCACATGATTATACTGATTTTCCCAATAGCGATAGTCGCATAAAGCTTATGAGAACGGTTCAAGCTTTCGTTGAAAGGTTGATGGGAAAGAGACTTACAGTGTATTCATAGGATTGCTCTCTAGAAAGTTTTTAATCAATAGATCGGACTCTCTTATTTCTGATACGGTGAAAAGGACAAAATCACTCAATATTCTCAGTTTACTCCAAGTAGTTGGTCATCCACGAGATTCTAAAAGAATTGATATGCTAAAGAGTGCTGGTTTTAACATCAGTGCTCTTGCGTTTCATAGGGACTATCATGAAGGTAGAATGCCAAATTGCAGCGTAAAGAGCCTTGGTCGGATTGAAAATGGGAAATACCTCAAGAGAGCTTTTAAGATTCTGTTTGCCCTTCCTAAGATTCGAAGAATTGCCAAGAAGTATGATGTTATTTATGCTTCTGGTCAAGATATGGCGGCCATGGCAAAAATAGCAACAGCTGGTCTGAAAATACCAATTGTACTTGAAGTTGGAGATATAGTTGATATGCAATTGAGTCAGAATTTTTTAGGGTATATAGTAAGGAAGGTTGAGGCAATACTGGTCAATTCTTATCAGCTATTGATTGTGATATCACCTGGTTTTCTGGAAGACTACTATAGAAAGCGATTGTCTGTTAAGATTCCTGCTCTTGTCTTAGAAAATAAGTTAGAATCATCTACCGTAAATTATAACTTCCCCGAAGTTCAACAAAAACTGTTTGGGCTTCCTTTTATAGATCGACCATTAAAAATTGGATATTTTGGCCTACTTCGAGATGAGTGGTCTTGGAATGTTCTGCGTATGCTTGTGGAAACATACCCGAATAGATATCAGGTGTTATTTGCTGGAAAGCAAATTGTTCCGGCTAACCTTCTAGATGAGGTGAAATTCCGTTCTGGCATGGAGTACTTTGGTGAATATGAATCACCTAAAGACTTAAAAGAACTATATGAGTCTGTTGATATGATATGGGCTTGTTATGCTCCTATTGGAGAAAATGATTGGAATCTTAAATGGGGAAGACCGAACAGATTCTTTGAGAGCTGTTTTTTTAAACGTCCAGTTTTCGCAAGGTATGGAGCTCACTTTAACAATGATGTCGAAAAATATAAAATTGGAAAGACCATTAATAAGGCTGAATTAGAAGATGTTATCGATGAGGTTAATAGTATTACTCTTGATCAGCTGACAGGTTGGAAGAACAATATAGAACAACTCTCTGAGCAGGTGTATTTGTATGGTAGAGAATCTTTAAGCCTTGCAACTGAAATTTCAAACCTGAGAAGAAATAAATGACCTTATCAAATTGTTTTGAACTTGCAGTATTTATCAATACTAATTCCTGAATTTATAAGGATATACTTTCGTAAATATCAATCCCATTTTAATAATGATACAACCAAACAATAGAATATGATTACCATTATAAATTACGGATCTGGGAATGTGCGAGCTATTGGCAATATTTACGATAAACTTAACATTGCATATAAAATAGTAAGCAAAGTGGACGAAGTGGATGAAAATGTCACTAAGATAATTCTTCCAGGCGTTGGTGCCTTTGATGAAACAATGTCAATGCTAATTGATTCTGGATTTCGCAATTTATTGGATGAGCTAGTGCTAGAAAAACAACTCCCGACCTTAGGGATTTGTGTGGGCATGCAAATACTTTCTAACGGTAGTGAAGAAGGTAAATTAAATGGTTTAGGTTGGATACCTGGAGTTGTTAGAAAGTTTGATAAGGAGTTGTTGGCTCATAAGCCTAAGCTTCCACATTTAGGCTGGAATTCAGTTAAGATCAAGAGGGAGTCTCCTATTCTAAATGGAGTAGATACAGAACACGGCTTCTATTTTATTCATACTTACTACTTTGAAACTGAAAATGACGAGAATATTTTAACAACCTCTAATTATGGAATAGAGTTCTGCTCCAGTGTTGTCAAGAACAACATCTTCGGGACTCAGTTTCACCCTGAAAAGAGTCATTATAACGGGGTCTCATTATTAAATAATTTTGCAAAACTTTGAATATGTTAAGATCTCGAATAATTCCTTGTCTGTTAGTTCATAACAAAGGTTTAGTTAAAACAACAGGTTTTAAGGATCCAAAGTATGTAGGAGATCCTATCAATGCCGTCAAAATTTTTAATGAAAAAGAGGTGGATGAATTGATAGTACTGGACATAGATGCTACCATAGAAGGAAGAGGCCCAGATTTTAATTTAATAGAGAACCTTGCCATTGAGTGTAGAATGCCTTTTTGTTATGGCGGAGGTGTCACTACTGTCGAGGAAGCAAAGAGAATTATTGGGCTTGGAGCAGAGAAAGTTTCCATAAGCTCTTCAGCGATAAAGGACCTTAGCCTTATTCGCAGAATGGGAGAGACCGTAGGAGTTCAAAGTGTTGTTGTAGTTATTGACGTAAGAAAGAAAAAGGGGCTGTTTAAAAGTGGTGGGTATGATGTTTTTATAAACAACGGTAAGACCAAAGTGGATATATCTTTTGAAAAATATTTAGAAGATCTTAATGCTGCAGGGGTTGGAGAAATTGTCATTAACTCAATTGATCAAGATGGCGCAATGAAAGGGTATGATTTAGGTTTGACAAATATTGTTAGAAACTTGACCGATGTACCCATAACTGTACTTGGAGGAGCTGGTTCTTTACGAGATATTCAAGGCCTAATAGAGGAGCACAAGGTTATAGGGGCAGCTGCTGGTAGTCTCTTCGTATTTAAGGGGAAATATAGAGCAGTTCTTATCAACTACCCAAATAAGGAACTAAAAAGAACAATGTACTCAAGTTATTAATTGATCAAACCAAACATAGTAAGACCTGAACTAAGATGAAAGAATATAAGATTTGCACAAGCTGTGTTATGGACACCACTGACTCGATGATAACTTTCGATGAATATGGGGTTTGTGATCATTGCAATACATTTCTTGAGGATATTAAGCCGAATTGGTATACTGATGAACGTGGACTTGATGAACTCAAAAGAACTATTGAAGCTATAAAGAAAGAAGGAGCAGGTAAAGATTTTGATTGTATTATTGGAATGAGCGGAGGAGTGGATAGCTCATACCTCTTATATCTGGCAGTGGAAAAGTTGGGTCTTCGTCCACTAGTTTTTCATGTAGATGCGGGCTGGAACTCTCAACAGGCTGTTAATAACATAGAGGTGATGGTTGATAAATTGAACCTTGATCTCTTTACTGAAGTGATTGATTGGGAGGAAATGAAAGATTTACAAAGGGCGTTCTTTAAGTCTGGAGTTCCGCACGTTGATACTCCACAGGATCATTCTTTCTTTGCCACGATGTATAAATTTGCCAACAAGTACAAAATTAAACATATACTTACTGGTGCTAACTACTCGACCGAGTGCATTCGAAACCCGAAGGAATGGATGTATTTTCAATCGGATTCAATACAAATAAGAGATATCCATAAGAAATTTGGGAGACGTCCAATCAAAAATTTTCCATTAACTAGTATTCTTTGGCATAAAATTTACCTACCATACTTTAAAAACATTAAGGTAGTCACCCCTTTAAATAATATGCCTTATATTAAGCAGGAGGCAGTCGAATTGTTAAAATCGAAATTTGGCTGGCAGGAGTATCCGCAAAAACACTTCGAGTCTCGCTTTACTAGATTCTATGAAAGTTACTGGCTCCCTGAGAAGTTTGGCTACGATGTTAGGAAGGTTCAGTATGCAAGTTTGATATTGACTGGCCAAATGACAAGAGAAGAAGCGCTTGAGAGTTTAAAGGCCAAACCTTATGACGAAGAGAATATTCATCATGATTTTGAGTTTGTCGCCAACAAGCTGGATATGAGTGTGGAGGAGTTAAGGGAGTGTTTCAACGCTAAAAATAAGACCTATAAGGATTACAAGAATCAAGAATCCATTTATAGCTTAGGGGCTAAGTTAATGAGACGTTTAGGCTTGGCCAAAGGTGGTAAGAGGTGACGGGATAATGCTCGAAATGTAGCTTAGTCAGAACTGATACTGGCCGTATGATTTGATCAATTATCCCAACGAAATTCAAAAACGCTCACTCTACAAATAATAAGCTTAATGAAGCAAATAATACAAGACCTAAAAACAGGCAAAACTATTCTTGAAGAAGTGCCAGCTCCATTAGTAAAAACTGGGGCTGTTCTTATTAAGACGCAACGTAGTTTAGTTTCGTTGGGTACAGAAAGAATGCTTGTTGAATTTGGCAAATCTAATTTAGTATCTAAAGCACGTCAGCAACCAGACAAGGTGAAGATGGTGCTTGATAAAATTAAGACAGATGGCTTGATGCCAACTTTGGAGGCTGTATTTAGTAAGCTTAACCAGCCGCTACCCATGGGCTATTGCAATGTAGGTGAGATTGTAGCTGTCGGTAAAGGGGTTAAAGAATTCAAAGTTGGTGATAGGGTAGCTTCAAATGGCAATCATGCTGAATTTGTTTGTATTCCTGAAAATCTTGTTGCTAGAATTCCTGACAATGTCTCTTATAGTGAGGCTTCATTTACGATCATAGGTGCTATTGGACTTCAGGGCATTCGCCTTCTGAATCCAACAATGGGCGAAACCGTAGTGGTTATCGGCCTTGGCTTGATAGGTTTAATCACCGCGGAATTATTGATCGCCAATGGTTGCGATGTTATAGGTTTTGACTACGATCAAAGTAAAGTAGATATAGCTACGGCTAAAGGTATTAAAGCCATTAATCTCAGTACTGGGGCTGATCAAGTAAAAATAGTTGAAGAGCATACCAACGGAGTAGGTGCCGATGGAGTAATTATTACCGCTTCAAATAAAACGAACGACATTATTTCTAATTCGGCTAAAATGAGCCGAAAACGTGGTCGTATTGTACTCGTTGGTGTAATTGGATTGGATATTTCAAGAGCTGATTTTTACGAAAAGGAGCTTACTTTCCAAGTATCTTGTTCCTATGGGCCTGGTCGTTATGATGACGACTATGAACAAAAAGGACAGGATTACCCACTCCCATTTGTTCGCTGGACGGAAAAGAGAAATTTTCAAACTGTTTTGGGCGCAATTGCTAATGGAAAACTGGATGTAAAACCTCTAATTACCGAAGAAATACCACTCGCTGACTTTGATAAAATTTACGGAAATATAGGTACTTCCAAATCTGTAGCCTCAATTTTAGTTTATAGTAATGAAGAAGAGACCCCCACAAGGAAAGTAGAAGTAGGGGCTGGAAAAGGAAAAGGAGGAGCTTTAGGAATCGTTGGGGCTGGTAATTTTACTAATGCAATGATTTTGCCTGCCTTAAAGAAAAACGACACTCCTGTTAAATACATTGCTAGCTCGGGTGGCTTAAGTGCGAAGACACTTGCCAACAAGTTCGGGGTTAATTTTGCCACTAGTGATTATAAAGAAATATTAGCGGACGAAGAGGTTAAGTTGATGTTGATAACAACACGCCATAACCTTCATGCTTCAATGGCATTGGCTTGTTTAGAAGCAGGTAAGCATGTCTTTGTTGAAAAACCATTGGCTTTAAAGCTTACTGAGGTTGATGATATTATTGCTCAGGCCGAAAAGTCGGAGAAGTCAGTAGTGGTAGGGTTCAATAGAAGGTTTTCTCCCCATATGGAGAAGATAAAGAAAGCATTAGGGGAAGCGAGTGGGCCAATTAACGTATGTGCCACCATGAATGCCGGTTTTATCCCTAAAGATGTTTGGATTCACAACATGGAAGTTGGTGGCGGTAGAATTATTGGTGAAGCATGCCATTATATAGACCTTTTAGTGTACCTGACAGGTAGCCGAGTAGTTTCAGTTTGTATGAATGCTATGGGCAAGAATCCAGAAGAAAATACAGACAATGCTTCTATTCTTTTAAGGTTTGAAAATGGATCCAATGGAACCATAAATTATTTTGCGAATGGTGCCAAGTCATATTCAAAAGAACGGATAGAGGTTTACTCTCAAGAAAGAACATTTGTTTGCGACAACTTTAGGATAACTCAAGGTTTTGGTGCCAAAGGCTTTGGTAAATTAAAGACGAAACAAGATAAAGGCCACGTAGAACAATTTAGACGTTTAAGCGAATTTGCTAAAAAGGGAGGTAATCCTATTATCCCAGTAAATGAAGTTATTAACGTGAGTAAGGCCAGTATTTTGGCAGTAGAAAGTTTAAAAATGGGAGCTTGGGTAGATGTGGACTAGACTGAAATTGATGATTAATACCGTGATCCACTTAAAATGGATACAGGTTATTTATCAAATATATTATAAGGTTAGAAATAGGGTCTTTGACCCTATTTCTTTTGGTAACCTTCGGGGTTATCAACCAATTCAGGATCAGCTTGTGCTTACAGCCTTTCCTTTCAGCCCTGAGGCAACCAGCATTAAGTGGTTAACTGAGAAAGATTTGAAGTTTTCTTTCCTTAACCTACCTCACGAATTCATCGGAAAGGTGGACTGGAATTATGAAGGGAAAGGTAAACTGTGGAACTACAATTTAAACTATTTCGATTTTCTTTTCGATCCAAAAATCGGTTCGGATTCTGGTAAAAAGTTCATTGAAAATTACTGTCACAGCTATGATAGCTTGAAAGGTGGACTAGAGCCTTATCCCATCTCTTTAAGGGGAATTAACTGGGTAAAGTTTCTATCAATTAACAACATTCAAGAGGATGAGATAGACCAGTGTCTCTATAAGCAATTCAAAATTCTTGAGTCAAATTTGGAGTACCATATTTTGGCAAATCATTTACTAGAAAATGCATTTTCATTGTTTTTTGGGGCCTATTATTTTGAAAACGATAACTTTTATAGGAAAGCCAAAAAGCTTTTAATGGCACAACTGAGTGAGCAAATTCTTTCGGATGGAGCGCACTATGAGAGGTCTCCAATGTATCACCAGATTCTGCTTTTTAGATTACTCGACACTATCAATCTAGTCCAAAACAATACCTGGCAATCTAAAGAACTACTGGAAGAGCTCAGGGCTGTGGCACAATCAATGCTGTCATGGTTGGTTATGATGACTTTTAGAAATGGAGAAATCCCTTACTTAAAAGACGCTTCAAAGGGAATTGCTCCCACAACCCAACAGTTATTAGATTATGCAAAACTACTTGGAGTTGACTGGAAAAAAGAGATATCTCTTTCAGATTCTGGGTATAGGAAATTTTCTAATGAGCGCATAGAACTCGTTGTAGATATAGGAGAGATTACCCCTTCTTATCAGCCAGGACATGCGCATGCGGATGAGTTAAATTTTGTGCTGAACCTTAATGGGAAACCATTTATTGTTGATGTTGGTATTTCTACTTACGAAAAGAACCAACGAAGACAATTAGAAAGGTCAACTATTTCTCATAACTGTGTTTCTTTAGGTAACACCAATTCCTCTCAAGTATGGGGAGGGTTTAGGGTTGCTAAACGTGCAAAGGTTCGTGTATTGAATGATTCGATCTCTGAAATTGTGGCGGAGCATAATGGATTTGGAAAAAAAGGGCTAACTGTTAAACGAAAATTCAGCGCTATTCAAACCTCTATTTACGTTGAAGATATTTTAAAGGGGAGCAGTTCATTGATCGAGGATACAGTCTCTTCTCTGCATTTTCATCCCGATGTTCAATTGAAAGTTATAGGAAATGATATTTTTGCAGATAATATAAGGATTAAGTTAGAGGGCTTTCGTTCCTTTGCACTTGAGAGTTACGAATATGCCAGTGGTTTCAACCGTTTGAGAGAAGCGAAAAAAATAGTATTGAAACCAAGTGGGACAAACCAAATAGAAATTCAACATGCTGATTGATATTATTGCCGGGGCTCGCCCTAATTTCATGAAAATTGCACCAATAATTCACGCGATTCAAAAAGCTGAAGATAGTGGTTCAAAGCTGAAATATAGACTAGTCCACACTGGACAGCATTATGATAAGAAGATGTCAGGCGACTTTTTTGAGCAACTCAATATTCCTCATCCAGATGTGAATTTAGAGTCAGGTTCTGGAACTCAAGCAGAGCAAACGGCTAAGATTATGGTCCGGTATGAGGCTCTTCTATTAGAAAAACCTTGTGATTTAACCTTGGTAGTTGGCGATGTAACCTCTACAATGGCTTGTTCGATTGCCGCTAAGAAACTGAATATTAAGGTGGCTCATGTAGAAGCTGGAATTCGCTCTTTTGATCTTTCGATGCCAGAAGAGATAAATAGAATGGTTACCGATAGTATAACGGACTACTTTTTCACGACTTCTGAACGAGCGAATAGTAACTTGAAAAGGGCTGGTGTTGAAGACGAGAGAATTTTCTTCGTGGGTAATACAATGATTGATACTTTGCTTAAGAATCGGTCGCGTTTTATGAAGCCCGAGGTTTGGGATGAGCTAAAACTCAAGGAGTCTGGCTACATTGTGATGACTTTACATAGACCTGCAAATGTTGATGAGGAGCATAAGTTAAAAGGTCTAATACAAGAAATTGTAGATCATTCTCAGGGAATGCCATTGGTTTTCCCAATCCATCCAAGAACTGCTAAAGTATTCGAAAACCTAGGGATCACACACGATAATTTACACCTGATCGAGCCACTTCCTTATTTGGAATTTAACTTCTTAGTGGAACGAGCGAAGGCTGTGATTACCGATTCAGGAGGGATAACGGAGGAGACAACAGTGATGGGCGTTCCGTGTATGACCCTCAGGGATAATACTGAAAGACCAGAGACTTGTGAGCTAGGAACCAATGAGCTTTTAGGAACAAACCCAAAATCAATAGGGCCAGCGATGGCGAAGCTATTTTCAGGAAGTTGGAAGAAGGGGGAGATTCCAAAATTATGGGATGGAAAAACGGCAGAGAGGATAATAGAGTGCTTGAATAAATTATGAAGATACTTTATTTGACTTTTTATTTCGAACCAGACCTTTGTGCTGGATCATTTAGAAATACACCCTTGGCTTACGAGTTAAATAGAAAACTCAAAGAAGGTGATGAGGTTCATGTGATCACTACCATGCCAAATCGCTATAAGTCTTTCAAAGAAGACGCTCTTGAGGTTGAGCAAAGAGACAAACTATTTATTCAGCGAATCCCTATTCCAGATCATCAAAGTGGGTTTTTGGATCAAATTAATTCGTTTAAAACATTTTTCTTTAATGCACTGAAGTTGACCAAAGGAAATCACTATGATTTGGTCTTTGCGTCCTCTTCACGTCTTTTTACGGCCTTTTTAGGAAAGTATCTGGCGAACAAACATAAAGTCAACCTCTATCTTGATATAAGAGATATCTTTACCGATACAATGAACGAGGTGCTCGAGAGCAAAATATTGAAAATGCTCAGTTTGCCTGTTCTCAGAAAAGTTGAAAAATATACCTTTAAAAACGCCAACCATATTAACCTCGTATCAGGTGGTTTTGAAGAGTATTTTAAAAAATTCAAAAACCCATCGTACTCATTCTTTACAAATGGAATTGACGATGAATTCTTAAACCTCCCTGAATCCCAAGAGAGAGTTAGTGATCAATTTATCATAACTTATGCTGGTAATATTGGAGAGGGCCAGGGTTTACATAAAATTATACCCCAAGCGGCTAAGGCGCTGGGTGATGATTATAAGTTTGTGATTATTGGTGATGGGGGTGCAAAAGGCAAACTAATAGATCAAATTGAAAAAATAGGAAGTACCAATATTGAACTCGTTGAGCCACTGAGCAGAGCCGTGTTGAAGGATTTTTATATGAAGTCTGACTTTCTTTTTCTGCATTTAAATGATTTTAAAGCTTTTGAAAAAGTGCTTCCATCAAAAATATTTGAGTACGGAGCCTATGATAAACCCATAATTGCAGGTGTTGCTGGGTTTTCAAATCATTTTATTCAAGAAAATTTAGAAAATTATATTCTCTTTGCTCCAGGAGATGTTGAAACATTTGTGTCGAAGGTTAAGTCTTTTGAGTTCAAAAATCAAAGAAGATCAACCTTCATATCCGCATTCAGCCGTAAGAATATAATGGTAAAAATGGCTGACAGTATAATCGCCAGTGCCAATAAAGATGAGCAGGAGATATGAAGACAGTTCTTATAACGGGCGCATCTGGTTTTGTTGGGCAACGCTTCTGTGTCAACAATAAGGACAGATATATAATAAAAACGGTTTCGCTCCAGAATGTTCAGATCGAAGACTTAGATTTATCGGGGGTAGATGTAATCCTTCATTTGGCTGGAATTGCTCACCGAATGGAGAAGACAGATGACTCACTTTATTTCGAAGTGAATCATGAGTTAACTAAGAAATTGGCAGAATCAGCCAAACAAGCCGGAGTAGGTCACTTCCTTTTTGTGAGTACAATTAAGGTGTATGGAGATGATTATGAATTACTCACTCCAGAGATAGAATGTAGGCCAAATGATGCCTATGGCAAGAGTAAACTCATGGCTGAATTAGCCCTTAAAGATTTGGAATCTAATGACTTTAGAATTTCTATTGTTCGTCCACCACTAATTTATGGGCCGGGTGTAAAGGGCAACGTGCAGAAACTTATGACCTTGGTTGAAAAGAGGAAATACATCCCTTTAGGGAATATCAATAATAAGAGAAGTGTGCTAGGGCTGGACAATTTTATAGCTCTCTTAGACAGGGTAATAGAAACTAGTAAATCAGGGACTTTTTTAATTCAAGACTCTGAACCAGTGTCTACTTCAAGACTAATCTCGGAAATTGCTAAAGGAAGGAATATTGAAATCAAGCTGATTTCAATTCCGGGGCTGATGAGATTTACGATAAAAAAAATTGCACCTGAAATATATAAGAGGCTATTTGGCTCTCTTGTAGTCGATGATAGTGCAACAAGGAATATTTTGAACTTTGAACCACCTTACTCATTTGAAGAAGGAGTACGATTAATGGTTAAAAATAATTGACATGAATAAACTGTTTAAGCTCGATAGATTTATATCCGAACATGTGACTGAGAGAGAGAATAGTCTTTTTTTAAACGACTTGGTTACTTTTCATCAGGATTTAAAAAATAAAACAGAAGGAAAAACTGCATTAGTAATTGGCGGTGCTGGAACTATAGGCTCATCATTTATTAAGGCTCTCTTGCATTTCAATATTAGCAAGCTGTATGTTATAGATATAAATGAGAATGGATTAACAGAACTCGTTAGAGATATTAGAAGCTCGGTTGGTTTAAATGTTCCAGATGATCTCAAAACGTATCCTATAAGTTTTTCAGACCCTGTTTTTAAAAAAATGTTTCTTGCTTCAGGGCCTTTTGATATTGTCGCAAATTTTGCAGCCCATAAACATGTGAGAAGCGAAAAGGATCATTACTCAATTGAGGCAATGGTTCAAAACAATGTCTTAAAAGCAAAAGCTCTATTAGATATTTTGGTAGAAAACCCTCCAGCACATTTTTTCTGCGTTTCTACGGACAAAGCAGCGAATCCAGTGAATGTTATGGGAGCAAGCAAAAAGCTTATGGAGGACTTAATTATTGCCTATTCAGACAGGCTGCAAATAACTACAGCAAGGTTTGCTAATGTGGCATTTTCCAACGGAAGCCTACCTTTTGGTTTTATGGAAAGATTAGCAAAGCAACAGCCCTTCTCAAGCCCATTGAATATTAAAAGATATTTTGTGTCACCTGAGGAATCAGGGCAAATTTGCCTTTTAGCATGTGTTTTAGGTCAGTCAGGAGAAATATTTTTTCCAAAGTTAGATTACAATAAGAACATGAAAACCTTTTCTGATATAGCTGTAAGTTTATTGAAAGAAATGGGTTTTGAGCCTGATGTGTGTAAAACTGAGACTGAAGCAAGAGAAAAAGCAGAGCATTTAAAGAGTGATTCAAGTTCATATCCAGTGTATTTTTTTGAATCAAACACTTCTGGGGAGAAATCTTTTGAGGAGTTTTATACAGAAGATGAAGAATTGGACATGCAAAGTTTTTCTGGCCTTGGCGTGATTAAGAATACTGAAAGAAAGTCTACTCAAGAACTAATGGGAATATTTGGGGAACTGGAAACAACATTTAGTTCAAGCGCAATAACGAAAGCAGATGTAGTGAAAATTCTAAAGAACTACCTTCCGAATTTTGATCATATTGAGAAAGGTAAAAACTTAGATCAAAGCATGTGATATGTATAAAGTATTAAAAAGACTATTAGACATGGTTGTGTCGTTCATAGCAATTGTGATTTTGCTTCCCCTATTAATTCCTGTTATGATAGGCCTAAAGCTTACAGGAGAAGGGTATATATTCTATAAGCAGAAGAGAGTTGGTTTGAATAATAAGTATTTCTATATACTTAAATTTGCCACCATGCTTAAAGATAGCCCCAATTTGGGCTCGGGTTCTATTACACTTAGGAATGACCCTAGAGTTACTCCTATGGGTGGTTTTCTTCGAAAAACTAAGATTAACGAACTGCCTCAAATATTTAACATTTTGTTAGGAGATATCAGTTTGGTTGGGCCTAGACCCTTAGTAGATAAAACTTTTAACGCCTATTCTGAAGAAATCAGAAAAGTCATTTATAAGGTCAAGCCAGGTTTAACTGGTATTGGTTCTATAGTTTTCAGAGATGAAGAATCCCTTATTTCGAATAGTGGTTTAGAACCTCATGCTTATTATGGAAAAGTAATAGCGCCTTATAAAGGAGAGTTAGAGATGTGGTATCAAAAGAACGCGTCTTTGTGGACCGATATTAAAATTATATTTCTTACGGCTTGGGTTGTGATGTTTTCTAAATCTGAGTTACCTTTTAGAATGTTTGAGTCGCTTCCTAGTAAGCCAGATTTTTGATTATTATTTGCTCTTAATAAACAATTAATATCCCCACTTTTTAATGCTGTCTTAACTTTCTACCTTTGATGCTCTCAATTGAGTGGTATGGAACAATTTTTTTTACTTGGAGGTACTGCCTTTTTAATTACTTTTTTGATATTCCCTGTTTTTATCAAGGTCTTCCGGAAGCGTAATTTTTTTGATACTCCTGGAGGTAGAAAGATTCATACCGTGCAGACTCCGTCTATGGGAGGACTGCCTATTTTTATTGGTTTTGCTATTTCATTATTAATATGGATGCCCTTTGAGCAACTCCGTGAGATTAAGTATGTCATTAGTGCCCTCACAATAATGTTCATTATAGGTTTTAGGGACGATTTAATAAATCTACGTGCTTTTCAGAAACTCTTTGGTCAGATTGCAGCAATGTTAATTATCGTTGCTATATGTGATATTCGATTAATGTCACTGTATGGTCTTTTTGGCGTGTATGAAATTCCTGTTGCTTTGAGTTATGTACTCTCTGCTTTTACAATTATTGTCATTACGAATGCCTATAATCTTATAGATGGGATTGACGGTTTAGCGGGCTCAGTTGGTATAATTTGTAGTCTTTTCTTTGGGGTTTGGTTTTACCTTGTTGGTGCTAACGCTTTTGCTTTTTTATCATTTGCTATATTAGGTGGTCTACTGGCCTTCCTTCAATTCAACTGGGCACCTTCCAAAGTTTTTATGGGAGATACTGGTTCTTTAATGATTGGATTTTTCCTGTCCATTGTTGCTATCAAATTCATTGATCTTAATTATAATCTTCAAGAGGCTCACCCTTTTCGTTTTGACGCATTTATTGGCCCTGCTGTTGCAGTCCTCATAGTGCCGCTTTACGATACCCTTAGAGTATTCATCAAGCGAATGCTAAGAGGTAAGTCGCCAATGCACCCAGATAGGACTCATTTGCACCATATTTTACTAAGGCTGGGATGTAATCATGCCCAGGCAGCTGGCATTCTTTCAACAGTGAACGTGATTTTTGTTCTCTTAGCTCTAGTTCTAAAAAGTTTTCCAGATATGGTAGTGCTTCCAGCGTTAATTATTACAGCCCTAACCCTAGGTACAATTACAGAGCTTATTTTTAAATCTATGATTGAAAAACGTAAAGAAGAACTGAAGGAAAGAAACCGAACTTATAGAAAAGAAGCAAAAGTGATTTCTATTTCGAAGTCAGTGGGTTAGTGTTTAACCACCGAAAATAATCTTGTGAAAGCTAAACATTTCTATGTTTAGCTTTTCTTTT
>CENR01005951.1_pt1 | contig 40424 bp, 35 predicted proteins | sample 530181 | NCBI WGS metagenome assembly CENR01 (sample SAMEA2619677, study PRJEB7988) | marine metagenome | biome: marine biome (ENVO:00000447); feature: surface water layer (ENVO:00002042); material: "saline water (ENVO:00002010), including plankton (ENVO:xxxxxxxx)" | depth 5 m | reverse complement strand
TGGATGTGTGGATGAGCCACGGCGACAAGGTCATTGAGTTACCACCGGACTTCGAACTGGTGGCGGCCACCGACAGTTGCCCGATTGCCGGCATGGCACACCGCAGCAAGCCGTTCTACGGCATCCAGTTTCACCCGGAAGTGACCCACACCCTGCAGGGCAAGCGCATATTCGAGCACTTCGTGCTGGAGCTGTGTGGTTGCGAAGCGCTGTGGACGCCGGCCAATATTGTCGATGATGCGATCGCGCGCGTGCGGGATACCGTGGGCAGTGGCAAGGTACTGCTGGGCCTGTCGGGTGGTGTGGATTCCTCGGTCGTGGCGGCGCTGTTGCACCGCGCCATCGGTGACCAGTTAACCTGTGTGTTTGTCGACAATGGTCTCCTGCGCCTGAACGAAGGCGACCAGGTTATGGAGATGTTTGCGCGCAACATGGGCGTGAAAGTCATCCGCGTGAATGCGGAGGATCTGTTCCTCGGCAAGCTTGCCGGCGAGGCGGATCCGGAGGCCAAGCGCAAGATCATCGGTAACACCTTTATCGAGGTGTTCGACGATGAGGCTACCAAGCTCAAGGATGTGAACTGGCTGGCCCAGGGCACTATCTACCCAGACGTGATTGAATCTGCCGGTGCGAAAACCGGTAAGGCTCATGTGATCAAGTCACACCACAACGTGGGTGGCCTTCCGGACGACATGGCGATGGAGCTGGTGGAGCCCCTGCGTGAGTTGTTCAAGGATGAAGTGCGACGCATTGGCCTGGAGCTTGGCCTGCCTTACGACATGGTCTACCGTCACCCCTTCCCGGGCCCCGGCCTCGGCGTGCGGATTCTGGGCGAAGTGAAAAAGGAATACGCCGAGCTGCTGCGCCGCGCCGATGCTATTTTTATTGAAGAGCTACATCGGGCGGACTGGTATCACAAAACCAGCCAGGCCTTTGCCGTGTTCTTGCCGGTGAAATCCGTGGGCGTGGTAGGGGATGGTCGCCGCTATGAATGGGTGATTGCCTTGCGTGCAGTGGAAACCGTGGATTTCATGACAGCGCGCTGGGCGCATTTGCCCTATGAGTTGTTGGAGACCGTGTCCAACCGGATTATCAATGAGATCTCGGGTGTGTCCCGGGTGACCTATGACGTGAGTAGCAAGCCGCCGGCGACGATTGAGTGGGAGTGACTGGTACTGACAGGCAATGTCTGGCACTGACAGGCATTCATTCAACCCGGTGGCACTTGCGCTTTTTGTTCGCAAGCCGGAGTGCCGAAACGGCAGTGATTGGGCCCGCGGCGCAATATAATTGCCTCACGAGAGGATAAGCCTATGATAAATTCTACATCTACTGGTCGCTTGCTAGCGATAGCGTGTCTAGTGCCTCTTATGGCTGGGTGCGCTGAAGAGATATCCAACCCGGCAGAGATGCCCAACCCGGCCGCCGTATTCTGCAAAGAGCAGGGTGGCGCTTATCGCGTAGCTCAGGAAGCAGAGGGCGAGCGCGGAATCTGTGTCCTGCGGGATGGTAGAGAGGTCGATGCCTGGAGTTATTTCCGTGGTCAAAACACGTCACCCTCGGTCGGCACGAGGGCGACGGGAGAAGCTACGCATACTGCCGGAGGGCCGATGACTGGAAAGAATCTCGCAGGTGGCTGGACACGCCAGGACACAGTCAGCGAAGACGCCCAGGCGGCTTTGGACTGGGTGCTTGGGCAGATGAACACCGCGGCCGGCTTGCGGGGTATTCGTGGGGTATGGACCCAAGTGGTTGCCGGGCTCAACTATGCCATCGAATTCGAACTCGATAACGGCGAGGTGTGGCACACCGTGGTGTTCCGTGACCTGGACGGCAAGTTCTACCTGACGCAGCCGGCACAACTTGGCCCGCGGCCGGACCCCTACAATCGTAAGGATTGACTGGCGATGACCGATGACAGCGATAATGACACAAGCTGTGACCACGTAGACCCCTGCGGCTGCAGCCCGCCGTTGCTCGTTGCCATGGTTGAAATCGCAGGTCTGCAACTGTCCCGCCGCGAATGCATAAAAGGTGCCGGCGCATTTTGGGGAACTCTCGCCTTGGGCGGCCTCGCCTCTCAAGCGCTCGCCAACACTTCGGACGCAAAGTCGGGCACAGAGGCCGATGTGATCTATTCCGGCGGGCCGATACTCACCATGCTCGAGGACGGCGATCGGGCAGAAGCCCTGGCCGTGCAGAACGGGAAAATTGTCGCCGTCGGGGAGCTTGCTGCTGTCATGGCGCAGAAGGGGCCGAATACAGAACTGGTTGACCTGCAGGGCAAAACGCTCATGCCGGGATTTTTCGACCCCCATTCTCACGTGGCGCTGCAATCTGCGAAATTCGCCACCGCAAATCTCGACCCCAAGCCGATTGGTGAGGCGGGTTCCATCGCCGATATACAGCAGATTCTGAAGGACTGGATCAAGGAAAAGCAGATCAAGCCCGGCGGCTGGGTCATTGGCTGGGGCTATGACGACACGGGCATCGAGGAGCTTCGACATCCTGACCGGGATGATCTCGATTCGGTGTCCACCGAATATCCCATTGTGCTCGTGCACATTTCCGGCCACCTGATGACCGGCAACAGCAGAATGCTCGACGAGGTTGGTATCACTGCCGAAACGGCGAATCCCGATGGCGGGGTAATCCAGCGCAAGCCTGGCAGTGACGTGCCGAACGGCGTGTTGGAGGAAAATGCGGGCATGCTGGTGCTGGGGCACCTGCCGATGCCCACACCCGAGCAGGCCATGGCCATGCTGGAGGAAGGCCTGCGCTTCTATGCCGAGGCAGGGATCACAACGGCCCAGGACTGTGCGACCTTCCAGGGTACCTGGCGACTGTTTTCGGCACTGGAGGAGCAGGGCCGGCTGCCCATCGATCTCATCGCCTGGCCACGGTTCAATGCCGTGGACGATGACGCCTTTGATGCCATTGTCGCCAGACGTCAAGGCACAGGCCGCCTGCGCCTGGGCGGCATCAAGCTGGGCCTGGACGGCTCAATCCAGGGCTACACGGCCTTCCTGTCCGAGCCGTATCATGTGGAGCCCGTCAGCGGGGATATCGTTCCTGACAAGTGTGACACCGAACGAGCGGAGCGGCTCTTCATTGCCGAAGACAATGAGGCCCTGACAGAGGAACCCGGCGCGGATACCGGCGCTGATGACGGGTTCCGAGGCTACGCGACCATGACGCAGGAGCAGGTGGAGCACTGGTTCAGGCGCTGTGATGATAACGGGATCCAGATCCAGGCTCACACCAACGGCGATGCCGCCACGGACATGCTGCTCGAGGCGGTGCAGAAAGTACGCGCGGAGAAGCCGCGACCCGACCTGCGCACCACCATCATTCATGCACAGATGATGCGCGACGACCAACTCGATGTGGCGGCCAGACACGGCCTCACGCCGTCGTTCTTCCCGGTCCATGTCTATTTCTGGGGCGACCGCCATCGTGACCTGTTCATCGGGCCAGAGCGGTCAGCGCGCATGGACCCTGCGCGATCGGCGCGCGACCGCGGCTTGAAATTCACGCTGCACCACGATGCCCCGATCGCCGGCATATCCATGCTCAAGGTCGCCTGGGCGGCCGTCAATCGCGTCACGACCAGCGGCAAGGTGCTCGGACCGGACGAGCGCATCACACCATTCGAGGCGCTGCGCGCGATCACCGCGGATGCGGCGTGGCAGAACTTCGAGGAAGACCGCAAGGGCACGCTTGAAACCGGCAAACTCGCCGACCTCGTGATCCTGTCTGAGGATCCAATGACCATCGATCCGATGAATATCAAGGACATTCAAGTGCTGCAAACCATCAAGGAGGGGAGGACGGTTTACTCGGCGACAGCTTAGGGCAGCCTGATCCGTCCCCCGCTCAAGTGGGGACGGGTGCGCATTATCCCGAACGCTGCACATTCTTGAGCTCAGCATCTCTACTCGCTCGGTAAAAATTGAAACTTTTTGAAGGATTTTCTGAGTATGGTATTTTTCATGGTATTACCGTTTAGCAGGATAATAAGCTATTGAATATAAAAGATAAAAATGGCCTATTGATAACATTGGGAGTGACAGGGATTTCTGACATATTGATTAATAACAATTAATTCGCTCTAAACAATAATATAATCTGCATCATCAATGGTCTTTTTCATGGTATTTGCAGCGCCCTGTAACGCAGAAAGCAGCTATACCATGAGTGCCAGGTTCGCGTAGTCATGGTATCAGCATAAGCGTGAGTGGTTCTATCCCGCGATCATGCTACTCTCAATTGCCTCGGTTGGCCGCATTCTTTCCTGGTTGTTTCATGATGCCGCACTGGCGCTCGATATGATCGCGGTGGAAGCGATCACTGCAGTACTGTTTTATGCCGTTTCGGTGAAGCTGGCCGAGACATAGTCAGGTTTCACATTCCCCGGATATTATCCTGAGGTGTAGAAAGAAGAAGTACCAAATGAAACACGTAACCGACCTGCAGGGATTTGTGCCGTTCATCCGATGATTTTGAATTTGGTGATTAAAACAATTGAACTATTGCAACCGAAGCTTGCTACTGTCCAGGGCGCTATGGTGAACCCTGAGTATTTGTAATCGCTTGTACACCACACGATAGAAGATATTGACTTTGTCCATGGGGTAAAACCTGACGCCTTCCCCTGATCGGGGCCTTTCGGTACCGATGTGAGGGCTTTGACGAAGAAGATCAAACGTCTTGAATATCTTACTTGCGAAATTCTCGGCGTAGCTCTGATAACTTTCTAGGGCTATGTAGACATATATTCCCTCGATATCAGCCGCTGCTTGGTCGGTGATTTCAAGAGTCAGCATTAATGGCTTTGTTCTTCATACCGTTGGCGGGCACCGGCCAGTATTTGATCTTTTACTTTCTGGGTGAGAGGGCGAATACGCCCCTCATCAGCAGCAGTGATGCCTTCCTGTATGAGGGCATCCAGGTGAGCTTCCCTCATTGCCTCGATGCGCTGTGATTCCTCGTAGGAATACACTACTGCAACGGGGCGCCCGTTGCGCTCAATGGTCACTGACTCGCTTTGCACGTCATCGACCAGTTGGCCAAAAGCTTTGGAGGCCTCTGTTGCGGTTACTTTCCTCATGGGGTGCAAATCCGTAAAATACGTAATTTACGTATTGATAGCATGGAGAAGGGTTTAATGCAATAGAAAGTCGATTCGGGGGCACCTGTCCCTGGCGAATTGCAATTTCAAGCTGCAACCGGCAACTCAAACAACCCGCGACAATGCCTCTCCCACCTGTAGTTATTGATATCGACAACCTTTTTGCCATCGCGCTTCATCGGAGTCACGCCATCTCGGCTTGAATGGCACCGGTGCTCATTGTAATAAGCCTGATAATCCCGAAGCTTGTTCTCCAGATCAGCCGCAGTCCAGAATAGGGTCTGATCCAGCAGTTCCCGCCGGACACTGCCGATCAATCGCTCAACAAATGGATGCGACATCGGTACATGTGGTAGAGACTTGATCTCTTCGATGTCCAATACTCGTAGATTCGCTTTCCATCGGTGGTATTGAAATAGCGGATCGTTATCGGTACTAATTCGATCTGGAAAACCCTGTAGTGAAGTTGCCTTGTTGAACATGCGGCAGAGTGACGGACCATCGACGTTTCCAGCATGGACTGCAAGTCCGATAATCCTGCGGGTGTACTGGTCCATCACGACCATTACCCAGTGGCTCTTCATTACAATCGATTCACAGCGGAATAAGTCTACGCTCCACAAGCTGTCCTTTGTATGGCCGATGGTTGTAAGCCAGGACGGTCCGCGGTTGTCGGGGTCTAGCTTGTAGTGGCTGGCGAGAATTCTGCGCACAATATCTTTGTTGAGTTCCAGACCAAAAGCCAGATTGATCTGCTGGGCGATGCGGGGACAGCCGTATCGTGGATTGCGGCGCTTCATCGCAACGATGGCATCAATGACTTCTTTGGACGGCCCCTTTGGACCTCGCTTCTTCCCGCCATGTGGTGAGAACAGTAGTCGGTACTTTCGTTTCTTCAGGGCGTTATGGAATGACAGCAGGGTGGAAGGCTTGATGATTATGGCTGTTCTGACAATGCGTCTGGGATTCAAGAATAAAGACAGGAAACCGAGGAGGGTACGATCTTGTGTGGTCAGATTGGGCGCTCGCTGCCGGGATCTACTGTGGATGATCAGTTGTTGTTTCAGGAGCAGGTTTTCTGCGATAACTGTTCGGCTGCCACCGGGTCTAATTAACTTAGCCAGGGTGGTGAGCAAATGAAACAGCGCGTAAATTGCGTCCTTCATGCTCTGCGAGGGTAGTATCACGCGGAGGAAGCAGCAACTGGCAACTATCTGATACTATTGAAAAAGTAACTATTCGCCAGGGACAGCATTCCTGTTGATGTCTTATCTCGACAGTCCTCTCGATCGCACTGCAATTCGGGAAAACTATTTAAGGTATTTAATAAACCAGTTCATGGCTTCTTCGCGTGCGGCGTCAAGGTTGCGCCCTTTGTACATATCGTAATGCCCGCCGGGGAAAGTGATGTAACGCGATGGCAGTCGGTCTTTGATGGTGTTGTACAGTTGCCTGCCATTGTAAGCGGGGTCGTAGAGCGTCTCGCCCTCTGCTTCTATGATCAGGGTTGGTGCAGTGAGCCGATCAAGGTTAGCCAGAGGATTAAAGTGCTTTAGCGCGACCCAGTCCGGGTAGCCCTTCAGTCTCGGGTCGCTGTTTCCTTCCGGCCCGGGGTAAGGGGGAATATCTCCTCGCGCGGCTCTGGTCTCAGCCAATCGCATCAACTCAGAGGGTAACTGCTTCAGATTATGGGTATAGTTAACCGGTCCCATTTGGTCGACATAGGCTTTAATGCGATTATCGCCCGTGGCAATCACTAGTGCCAATGCCCCACCCATGGAGGTACCAAATATCCCCAGACTGTCGGGCACCACATCTGATTCACCACCAAGATAATGCAGTGCTGCGCGCACGTCTGCCGACATTGAAAAAGGATTCACTACTTTACGTACATGAACAGCTTTCACTTCGCCCTCTACAGCTTCCTCAGAAGGCGCCATTTTTTCAGAGGCCATGAGGGGGCCGTCACTTTCACCCCAGCTTTTGAAATCAAAAGCCAAAACAATAAATCCGGCCTCTGCGAAATGGGTGGCATAATTTTTCCCCACGTTCGCTTTACTGCCACCCCAACCCGGAACCAGCAGGATACCTGGCAGCTTTTGATCCTCTGCTATCTTGCTCGGCTTATAGAGATCTCCGGCCAGGCGGACGCCCTGACTCCAGATGGTTACAGATTCACGATCAATCCGCACATCATCACTGGCGACAGCAAACGGCGATAGCGCAGCGTTTGCCAGCAGCATGCTTAGCAGGCAAAAACTGGAGCGTATCAGTGCGCGCTTTTCTCCGGGCATGCTGTCTATCTCCGAACTTTGTCGAATGGCGTCATGGTAATGCCCCGTTATCGCCTGAAAATCTAGAAGTTGTACGTCAACCTGAGACCGTAGGTGCGCGGTGCTGTCAGGTCGTAGGCGGTTGTGTCGTTGATTGTGCTGGGCCGCTCTTTAAAGAAGACCTCGCGGTCGTCACTGATATTCTTGACATAGGCTGTGACTTCCCAGGTCAGGTCGTTAGAACCTGCAGAAAGCCGCGCGTCCCAGCGGTCGTAGCTATCGAGGACGTCATAATCATCATTGTTAAACAACGAGGTGTACTGCTCGTCCGTATACATATAGCTGGTAGTCGCCGTCCAGTTCAGAGACAGCATTTCCCAGTTATAGATCAGGTTCGCAGAGAAGCTGGTTTCCGGTGTGAGCGGGAAACTATTGCCTGAAAGATCCTGTGCCTCGGTACACAGCGGATCCTGGCTGTTGCCCTCCCTTAGCGGCCCAAGGCTACAGGCCTCGTTGTCTATTGAATTGAAATCCTTGTACTCGGTATCATTATAGGATGCGGCCATACTGAAGGTTAGACCCTCAGTAAGAAGTGCAACCAGTTCTGCCTCGAGGCCCCAGGCCTCTGCTTCCTTGGCATTCTCATAAACTGTCAGAGGCACGCCTTCGATAATATCCGACCTTAGCACCTGCAGGTCTTCATAGTCGTATAAGTAAACTGCAGTCGTCAGGTTCAGACGTTGATCCCAGAAACTACCCTTGTAACCTATTTCGAACGACAGCAGGTCTTCGGGGTCTACTGAACCAACCTGGTCCCCACCGGTAGGGGTCATCAGGTTGAAACCGCCAGAGCGATAACCGGTTGCGGCAAAACCGTAGACGAAGTGATCGTCATTAAAGAAGTGATCCAGGCCAACACGCCAGGTCACCTTGTTCCAGTCATCCTCCACATCCCGGAAGACATCGGGATCATTCGGATCGCCCACCCACTGGACGAAGTAGTTATCACTGGCGTCTTTTTCATCATAGGTGTAGCGAAGGCCCAGCGTCAGAATAGTATCTTGAGAAATATCCCAGTTCATCTGGCCGTAGGCTGCGTAGGATGTGGTATCAACGGTGGCCTCGCCGCGAAAAAGGTAACCATTTTCCAGATCAACCGGCACCGGCCCTCCGGCCACGAAATTGGCAAGCACGGCATAGGTTTCTCTCAACTCCTGGTTATGCTCGATAAAAGCCAGTGCCTGGTCTTCCTCGCTGTCGTAGTAGTAGAGCCCGCCAATAAAGTTAATTGCACCGCCAAAGTCACTAATAAACTGCAGTTCATGCGAAGTGAACTTGGAATCCTGGGCAAAGGGACGGGTGGTGTCGGCAGGTGTGAGTGTGTACCCAGTCAGTGCCGATATGGGCAAGCCGGGTGCCAAAAAGAGTTGGCTCCAGTCCAACCCGGAGTCTTCTGCACGAATCAGGTCAGCATCATAGTCAGACGCATATTCGAACTTGGAGTAACCGAAGGTATACTTTATTGCGAAACTGTCAGCGTCATAGTCGCTGATAAAAATAGCGGAGTCGCGCTCATTATCAACGAACGGTTTGCGGTCTATCGATACGTTTTTATCATCACGCAAGGCAGGGTTATCTTGGGTTGCTCCCTGCAAGGTATTCACAAAGCTCTGTCCTGGAAAGAATCCCCCAAAGTTTAGCTGTGTTCCAGTATCCACATCGTTCACGGGCTGAATAAAATCAGTCGAGAATGCATCTAGCACATAAGGATTCTCTGGTGTGGTGCTGCCGTCGCGAGTGTAGACCTTCAGTGAGTTACTCCACCGTTCGGTCGTATTGTGTTTGAACGCGATGGTAGCGTAGGTACTCTCCGCCAAGTCGTAGTCCCGACCACTGTCTACGTCTTCCTGAAAGCCCTCTTTACGCTCAATTTGCGACAAGGCAGCGAGTACGGAAAGCTTATCGGTAACAGGCCCGCTAACAATACCCTGGAGCATATAAGAGTCGTAATTGCCCAGTTCAGCCACTACTTTTCCTTCCCACTCGTCGGTCGGCTGTTTGCTGATAAAGTTAATCGCCCCACCAATTGAGTTGCGCCCGTAGAGCGTACCCTGGGGTCCACGGAGCACTTCGATACGGTCAATGTCGAGAAAGTTCGAGTAGCTAAAGACATCATTCTCAGTGTTATACACGCCATCCCAATAGAGTCCGACGCCCGGGTCCGATCCCAATGCCACGGTCGGACGACCAATACCGCGGATGCTGATGCGGCTAGGGGCGATGGTGAGAGAAGGGGTGCGGGCAGCTATATCCTGACCATTCTCGATGCCCAGCTGATCTCGCATATCGGAATCAAACGCCGTGACCGCTATGGCGGTTTCCATGAGGTTGGATTCGACACGGTTGGCAACGACCACTACTTCTTCGAGCACCATTTGCGCACTAGCGGTAGACGCGGTCACACTCGCCGCGGCCAATGCACGGACTAATATCTTCTTGCGGTTAAAGCTCATGAGAACCCCTCATACTGTTTATTTTATTAGCCAGGTTACCTGCCGCTGCGTCTTGCCGTTCAGGATTGGGCAGATGCGAACTGCGCGTTCACGGGCGCGACCGCAGAGACGGCAACGCGTATAAACTTGCGGACCTTTACGTGTTAATCACTTGGTTATACTTGAACTCAAGATCGTGATGTAACACCTCTGGCATTGCGCAATGTAACGCCAAAATCCAGGCAAGCAATGTCACACAGGTGACAGGGGTGGCAGATTAATGCGTCTTTCGGTTTACATTCGGAATCGAATATAAAGGGGCCGAATTGTGGCCTGTCATGCCACTAAACACCTGGAGTAATGGGATCAGGCTGGCAGCAAAAACCAAGCGGAGAAGGCGTCAGCCCTCACTATAGATTCGTCCGCGGCTTTAAATCGCGGCCAACTTCCTGGCGATCCAGAACCATACTGCAGCGTTTAAATTCAGTCCGATATGGCTGCCAGCAACCTCGATATTGTGCACGTCGTGATCATCTCCCTGCTGCAGGGAGGTACGCCAGTTCACCACGCCGTCTGCTTTCGTATAGATCGCTGTAGTAGGCACCGGAGGCGGAGTGTTCAGGCTGTCGTCATCCCTAACATCGGGGTGCGGGTTGAGTCGCCGGTAAAGGCGGCTGGCATGGGAGGCATCCTGATGCCCCTTGCCGAAGGGACTGCCCAGGGTGATAACCTGATGGATATTTTCTGGCCGCATACGGGCAATTTCCCGGGCGTAAATACCACCCAGCGAGTGCCCTACCAGGGATACCTTGCCATCTCCGGCCTCAATCAAGGGTTCGATCGCAGCAGTGAGGCTTTCTTCGGTGAAACTTTCCGGGCCCAGGTTGCGGCCCTGCCGCCAGCCAGTAGCGGTATAACCGAGGTGACGCAGGTAGCGGATCAGCGGGCCATTACCGCGATCGTCACCCAGAAAACCCGGCAATACCATAACGCTATGCCTACGGTTGGTTTTGGGTAACTGACGTAATAGAGGAGAGAATATTTGCAGACAGGCGGCGTCTGCAAGGGCTCTTGGTCCGTCGCTCAGAGCCAAAAGCATGTGGGGCGGTTGCATACTCAAGCGACACTCTCCTTCAGGTTTGACGCTTTTAGCATATCATCAAAACTATCCTGCAGGCACTGCCGGTAAAAAGCCGGGTCGGGCATCATCAGGCGGCAACTGGTGGCGCTGATCACAAATTGCCCGCAATAGCTGCCTATCACGTGGAACAGACCCAGTCCGTCCCCGACAGGGCCGGTGCCATAGTTGGCCACCAGTTTTGCCCCAGTGCTATAAAGGGGAATAGGTGGCCCCGGTACGTTGGTGATAACGCAGTTGAATTGGGGGTTAATGCGGTTGACCAGGCCCCAACGACTGGCCAGGCGGGCTGCTTCCGCAGTCAGCATGGAGGGAATGAACTGGGTATAATCGGTCATGGCCTTGGCGACGATAGCGTTACTGAACTCCTTGGCATCGCTGCTGGCCTCATGCACCGCCTGCAGACGCTCCATCGGGCATTCGATATCGCTGCGCATCAAAACAGTCATGGCGGCTACAATGTTGCCGCCAGCCTTGTCTTTGTCTGAGCGTACGTTGATGGGGGCCATGGCGGCCAGCGATTCCTCGGGCAACTCGTCATGGGCGGCCAGATATTTACGCATGGCACCCGCGACGATACAGATGGCGGCGTCGTTCACCGTGGCCCCGGCAACCACATTCTTGATCTTCTTCACGTCATCCAGCGGTACGTTGATGGCATCAAACACACGGTGAGGTGATACCGAACCGTTAAAGCGCGTGCGCGGAACATTTTTTACCCGCCTCAGGTTACCCCGAGATAGCTGAACGACGACTTTTGCCATGCCCGGCACGGTATTTCTGGCCACGCTGAGGAAATTAAACGGCTTGCGGATAGTGTTCAAAGACGACCTGAGCATCAGTTCCGCAGTGGAAGGACGATTGTCCACATTAATAACCACCGGATGACGCTCGCGCCTGTAATCCGCTGACAGGTCGTGCACTGCCATGGTCATTTCTGCACCGGAGGTACCATCAACGGCAGCGTGGTGAGTTTTGGTGAACATGGCAAAACTGCCTTTGGGACAACCCTCCACGTTGTCCAGTCCCTCGATGACGTACATCTCCCACAGGGGCCGACTGCGATCCAGGGGTCTGGAGTGCAGCCGCGAAACCAGGATACACAGCTGGCGCCAATCACCTGGCTTGGGGAGCGCGATATGGCGTATGTGGAACTCTGCATCGAAGGTGCCATCGGTTACCCAGTAAGGGTGATCCATTTCAAATGGCACGGTCATCAGCCGCTGGGTCATGGTGGGCAACGCCAGCATACGGTTCTGCACGTTGTCGATGATCTCCTTGAAGCGCAGCTTACCGCCGGGAACGGTGGACTGGTCATAAATACCAAGCCCCGATATATGCATCGGTGCGTTAGCGGTTTCCATGTAAAGAAAGGAGGCGTCAAGGCCCGTCAGTTGTCGCAATTTCTTCTCCGTTTGAGCTGAGCCAATGTAGACCTATAAGCGCTATGTGTAATGTCACGCAGGTGACATTGGCAGCGGAATTGTGAGTGTTAACTTTCGCGGTCCGAATGTGACACCAACGATGGGTCAAAAAGCTATGTCTTGTGATCGTCAGGAAGTCAGGGTTTTCCCCTATGAACAGTCTGTACTCAAAGAGTTGAATCCAGAGGGGTTTAGCAGCCTGGTGGATATGTTCGAGGAGGCATGTACGGAATTTTCCGAACGTCCGGCTTTTACAGCGATTGGCCAAACCTTGAGCTTTAACGAAATTGATCGACTCAGCCGTAATTTTGCCGCCTACCTGACGGGCACCGAGGGCCTGCTACCAGGACAACGCATCGCGATCCAACTGCCCAACATAATTCAATACCCCGTTGTTGCCTGGGGCGTTCTGCGCGCGGGTTTGGTGCTGGTCAATACCAACCCGCTTTACACCCAGCGAGAGTTGTTGCATCAGTTCATCGACGCGGGCGTTACTGCCCTGGTCTGTCTCGTCGATTTACTGCCCACGCTGGAGCAGGTGATACCGCAGACTGCCATTGAACACGTCATTGTCACCAATCTCTTTGATCTGATAGAGGCCCAGCCAGCGCCACGGAACACGCTGCCCGGCATTGTTACGTTGCCCGAAGCTTTTGCCCTCGGCGAAGAGCTGGTACTTCCCGATCTGAGTACCGAAATCAATGATATCGCCATGCTGCAGTACACCGGAGGCACCACCGGTGTGGCCAAAGGGGCCGTATTGACCCATGGCAACATTCTCGCCAGTACTCGACAGTCGAGAGCTGTCGTAGAAATCGATAAAGACAAACCGGACATCGTAGTCGCCCCGATGCCGCTCTACCACATCTACGGTTTTACCGTAAACATTGTAAGCAACTTCTGCTCCGGCGGACATTCAGTGCTGGTGCCGGACCCTCGCGACATCGGCGGGATGATCGACATTATGAAGGCCCACCCGTTCACCTCCCTTGCAGGGGTCAACACGCTTTTCGTGGGTCTAATGCAGCATCCGGAATTTGACACCATCGACTTCAGCCACGTTAAAGGCGTGATAGCAGGCGGGGCCGCTATGGTTGAGGAAATAGCTTCTGAGTGGAAACGTCGCACGGGTAGTGAAATATACGAAGGCTATGGCCTTTCCGAGACGGCCGCTGCGTTAAGCTGCAACAGTGAGAGTCAAAACCAGCTGGGCACCGTTGGTCGAACCATGCCGTACATGGAGGTAAAAATCATCAACAACGCGGGCGAGACCACGGCAAACGACGTAGAGGGTGAACTGCTAGTGCGCGGACCACAGGTTATGCACGGATACTGGCAGAGGCCAGAAGCAACAGACGAGGCTCTGGACAGCGAAGGATGGTTTCGCACTGGCGATATAGCAGTGCTGCAAGCGGACGGCTTTATAAAGATCTGCGACCGGATAAAGGATATGATTCTGGTCTCAGGCTTCAATGTGTATCCAAATGAAATCGAGGCTGTGGTGTGCACGCACCCTGATGTCGTTGAATGCGCGGCTGTCGGCATCCCGGATGACAAGAGCGGCGAGGCAGTGAAGCTTTACGTAGTATCCAGGAACTCCGCGCTCGACCAGGACCGCCTGCGCAGTTTTTGCCGTGAACAGTTGACTGGGTACAAAGTTCCACGAGTGGTAGAGTTTCGAAAAGAGTTACCCAAATCCAACGTCGGGAAAATACTGCGGCGGGACTTGCGTGACTAACATCAGAAGGTGTGTCTGGGCACGATTACCGACCCGATTGCAGATCGCCGTTTCCAGAAAAGAACGCCCAAATAATCTCTGCTGTATTGAATTCGTGACTGGTTTTACCCAATATCCGGGGCATCCTATACTTCAGGTTCGGCACCGTGTGGCCTCCCCCTTCCACTGAGATCAAACCAACCGGTGGTCCCGATGTTGACGACCATGCAGCGCTAGTGACGGTGGTCCCATCACCCGTTGCCCGCTCGAACCAGGTCTGCTGCTCCGCCGGCCCATTGTAACCCGCTAACGTCGCCCAGTAACGTGCAGTATCAAAACTCGACCGGACTTGACCACGGCTGGTATCACCGAACACATCAACTACGCCGCCCGCATACGGGTTAACGGGATCGTCTGTGCCATTGATAATCAGTGTCGCGACAGGCTTGCCAGAGGGCTCACAGTCCATGTTGTCCTGAACAGGGAGATTGGCAGCAATGGGCGCAATGCCAGCTATCAGATCAGGAGCTTCCAGAGCTAGTCTGAAGGCCATATGCCCGCCGTTAGAGAGCCCTGTTGCGTAGACCCTACGTAGATCGGCGTTGTAGGTTTTTCCCAGCACAGCAACCAGGGCGCGGAAAAAACCGACATCATCGATATTTTCCTCGTTTGCACTATACGAGGCGCCACCTCGACAGTCGTTCCAGTGATTCTCAAAGCCATCTGCATAAACAACAACAAGCCCTTCCCGGTCAGCCAGAAGCTCAAAAGCGCGATAGCTGGCATCGCGCATCTGAGTTCCACTCCCCAGGGAACCGTGCAGAACAAATAAAACGGGCGGCTTATTCGGCTACATCGATGGGGCATAAGTGTGCCAGGTACGCACTCTCCCCTGGTGCTCCAGCGAACCGGACTCCAGACGTCCGCGCGGTTCAGGGCCCTGATATTCAGGCGACGAGAAAAGCCAATACGCCCCTACGGCGACTGCGATAGCGAAGAACAGCAGGAGCCAGGCAAGTACTTTCAACAGTCGCTTTAGCAAGCCCATTATCCTTTGTCATTATTTACAGCTGCATGCTAGCGCTGCAAACATCTCATTAACAAGTCTGAAAGAGCCACTTTCGGCCGCGCAGATCAAGCATTGCAGCGTGAGTCAGTCGGCCTTCGCCGAGGCAATTCCAGCAATAATCTCCCGATGACGCTGCGCGGTCATAGGATAGCGGTTGGATATCATTACCGTGGCGGCAAACAGCACCAGCATCACCGGGCCCGAGAAAATAGCGAGGCTGAGCACCGCTTCCTGCGAGACCGTTTCCGGGGTGGCGCTGCGTGGAAACTGAATAACATCCAGGCCGATGCCTGCAAAGAAACTGCCCAGGCCGTAACTGGCCTTGGTGGCGAAGGAGCGGGCCGCAAAAAACAATCCTTCCTCCCGCTTACCGGTCTCCAACTCGTGCTCATCAATACTGTCTGAGAGCATGGAGTCCAACAGGATGATATAGGCGATAAAGAATACCTGAGAAATGCCGTTCACAGTAAAGATCAGCAGAAACTTGGTGGTTGTGTCCATGAGTGGCAGCAGGCCGCCAAAGTAGAGAATCTGCGGCGAGAATGCGAACACGCCACCGACAATCACACAAATCGCCAGAGCCTTCTTTTTATCGAAACGTCGCGACAGGGACTGGGCGACCCAAGACGCAAACACGATGCCGACCAGTATAGAGCTGGCCAGGCCTGCGAGGTGTTCCGGCTGGAACTCAAACACATAAGTTGCTACATAAACCAGCAAGGTCTGGGTGACGCCCGCCAGCGTGCTGAATATCAGTACCGAGTAAAACATTATGCGAAATGAGTGCTGTTTAAGCGTAATGAAAACGTCAAGCAGCGCCAGCAACGGAGTGCGCGTCGATTTCGCGTTCACCGGTTTACTAAGATAAGGGATTGATTTACGCGTACCAAAAACTGAAAGCAGCATCGCCAGCGTCCCCAGCACACCGCAGAACAAACCGAACGCCGGATAACTGGCGCGATTCAGCATGCCATTGGAATACTCCGCTGTAGGCGGAAAAAATACCGCAAAGCCGATAACGCTGGTCACCAGAATGCCCGCATAGGTGAAGAACACCCGGTAGCCAATCAACGACGTGCGACCGTGATAATCCTTGGCCAGCTCAGCGCCCAACGACAGGTGAGGCACAAAAAACAGGGTGAGCATCAGCCGCACCGCAATCGCGCCGCCCAGCATCCAGCAGAACAATCCCATCTCGCCCAGGGCGTCCGGCGGGCTGAACAGCATTACCATCGCCACGCCAAACGGAATTGCGCCGGCCAGCATAAACGGATGCCGCCTGCCCCAGCGTGAATGGAAGCGATCAGAGATCTGGCCCACCATTGGGTCAGTCACTGCATCCACCATCAAAGCCAGTAAAGCGGCCAGACCAGCAAGACTACCCGGCAGGCCCAGTACCTGGTTGTAATAGAAAAACAGAAAGGTCGTGAACGCGGATTGTTTGATACCGTCAGAGAGCTGGCCTATGCCATAGCTGAGACGGACATGGAGGGGGAGTTTATTCATCAACGAGGCTGGTTCGAATTCTGTGTGGGGGCATGCTGATGATTAATGGAGGTGCCACCGTCTACGGGAATCACCGCACCATGCGTGTAGGCGCCGGCCCGCGAACTGAGATAAACGGCTATACCGGCCATTTCTTCTGCTTTACCGACGCGCTTGAGTAACGAATTCTGTTCGATTTTGGCCCGGTGGGTCGCAAAGACGTGGTCTGTCATCTTGCTGGGGAAGAAACCCGGCGCAATCGCATTGACCGTGATCTGCTGCGGGCCAAGCTCTACTGCAAGGTGACGGGTAAGATGGTGAACAGCAGCCTTGCTGGTGGTGTAGGCGTAATTGGGCACCCCGTGAACCGTCGGCACATGCAGTCCCTCCATTGAACCCAGGTTAATCACTCTCGCCGGATCTTCTTCGCCGGCTGCTGCACGTAACAGCGGAGTAAGATCCCGGGTCAGGCAGAACACGGCACCTACGTTGGTCTGCATCACTTTGTCAAATGCGGCCTGGGGGTAGTCCTCGTAACGTTCTCCCCAGGCGGTTCCAGCGTTGTTGACCAATATATGCAGGCGCTCTTCTGCGCTGGAGAGCTTAGCCAGCAGGTCCTGTCTGGCCTCTTCATCTGTTACATCCATTGGCATGGCGATGCATTCGCCAAATGCACTGAGTTGGCTTGCCGCCGCTTCGCAGGGCTGTGCCTTACGGGCGGTGATATACACTTTTGCTCCGGCCTGCAGCAGCCCCTGAGCAATCATATAGCCAATGCCTCTGGAGCCACCGGTTACCAATGCAACCTTGCCTTCAAGAGAGAACAGATGGTGAAGGTCAAGATTGGGGACAGACGTAGGTTCAGCCATAATAGTGCCTCGTGTATTGGTTGGGTCCGCTAAGAAACAGCGTCCAGATAGGCGCTGATTCGCTCTGCGTTGTGCGCTGTCAAACGCGCGGCCGCGACTTCGCGTTCCATGGCCGCCTTAAACGCATCCTGACCCATCGTCGCCAATATGCTGAAAGGGCCAGCATCCAGATAGGTGCCTACTTTCCAGGCCTGGTCGATCTCTTCTGGTTGCGCTACGTCCGCCAGGGCAATCAATATAGCATTACTGATCAACGCGACATTCAAGGGCGCCAAACAGTCTTGCGATAACGCCTCACCCCCGGCTGCCTGCAGAAACCCCGGTTGCTGATAAGCCGGCGCAGGATAATCGTAAAACCCGCTGCCCGTTTTCATTCCCAACTTTCCGTTTTCTGTATAACCGCGAAGAAAGGCGATAGCCTTTTGGCGCAGCGCCGGCGAATAGTGTTTTCGTCCGTTATCCTCCCAGCTGTCCAGTATCACGTTCAGGCCGAAGAGGTCGATCATCCCGAAGGGGCCCATAGTGGCATTGCGACCGGACATCCAGGCCTCGTCCACCGTTTCTATGTCAGCAACACCCTCCAATACCAGTGCCTGAGCAGTGCTCAGTACCGGCCCTAGCAGCGCATTGAGCACATAACCCGGATACTCCTTTTTCAAGACCAGAGGTACGCCCTTAATACTCAGCACGTAGCGTCGCAGTAATTCCACTACCGCTGCGTCCGTTCTGGGACCGGGAACAATATCGACCAGCGGCGAGCCCAGGTGTGAGTGCAGCGCAGCGAATCGATCGCCCCGTAACACCACGTCTTCTATCTGGGAAACCTGCAGCACCGATGAATTCGTGGTGAGTATTGTTTTGGGTGGGCACACCGCGTCGAGCTGGCGGTGAATGTCTCGCTTCAATTCAAGGCGCTCGAAAACAGACTCGCTGAGCAGGTCTGCATCCGCAGTGGCGGCAGCCATGTCGCTAGAAAGGCTTACACGTTCCAGTGCCGGCGCAATATCAGCCTGCGTGCAATAACCGCCCCCTACCAACATAGCGGCAAATTCATTCTGGCGCTGCGCTACCTTACTCAGCGTAGACTCGTCCACATCAAACAGTACAACATCATAGCCACAGATCGCAGCGGCCAAAGCGTTGTAGCAACCCATGGTCCCCGCGCCTACATAGCAAACGGTTTGTATGCCCTCTACGGGCATCAGCTGATCACTCGCGGCAATCTGTCGGGCAGGATCAAATTGGTACTGCCGCGCACTACCAGTGCGGGCCTCCAGGCCAGTACCGGCAGGTCTGCGAGCGCATTGACAATATGGTACTGCGTTGGGTTTTGTTCCCACACCAGATGCTGCCATCGGGCTGACCCCTCTCCAACCCAGGCCTCCTTGATCACGTTCTGCGAAGGAAACGTGGTGAACTCGTTCACCGCCTCGCCAAAGCCACCGACCGCAGGGAAGAAGCGCCAGGCCATGGGGTTGTCCCTGCCCGCGTTTGCCGCTTCATTGGCAGTTATCTCTTCCGCACTCGGCTCACGTAAGGCGCCAACATCGATATCAAGAAACTTGTGCCCGAAGTGACTGGCGTTGGTATGCCAGTCCCCGCCAATCACGCTATGATCCTGAATATCGGCGTAGATTTTGGGTATGCCCTGCAATTCTCTGCCGGTCAGGATGGGGTCCGTGAGGTTTTCCCACATCACCAGTGTGTAATCGCCCGATAGAATGTCCTGCTTGCCGGTAAACTCAGCGGCAGCACTTATCGCGATCAGGTTGTAGCCATGCCCCGCAAGCCAATCGACATTGCGATTGCAGGCATAGGTAATGGTCACTACCGCTTCTTTTGCAACGCTAAACGGGGCTGGCAGGTATTGAGCCAGCTTTTCCCGGTCTGTCACGAAAGACACCACCATGCTGGTCACGTCCCGGTACCAACCGGACATTTTTGGCGAGAAGGGCCTTGGGCCAAAGTGAGCGGGCATCATATGGCTAGCCGCAGGGTCGAGTTCAAACATTGCCTTTACCACGTTTTATCGCTGCAGGACCGATGGCATTCCCACCGGAAACCGAACGCTTTTATGGGATATCAATGCGGAGACTAGCAGCTGGAATTGAGCACACCCTGTCACCCAGGTGACTGATCACTCGAACAGAATGATTTCACCTTGCAGCAGGTCGATACTGGGAATAAGCAAACGGTCATCGTGAGTCACTACGATTCCGCGCTCGTTCCAGTCGCGAAAGACTTTATTGACCCGTTGGCGGGAACCTAGGGAGAGACGGGCAAACTCGTTTTGACTGACCTTGATATCCAGCAGCAGCCCATCGGGCGTTTGATCACCATGGTCCCGGGCAAAATCCAGCAGCCTGCCAGCAACACGCGACCGCAGCGGATAGAAAAGAATGCCCGCCATCAAAACATGCAGATCTCGAACGGTCTGCTGGTTGTGGTGGAATAAATTGCGGTACATCACCGGGAACTGATCACCCACAGCGAGCACAACCTCCCGCGAAATCACCAGAACACGACAGGCTTCAATGACCCGCGCATCAATCACTCTCTCCTCGTCACCCACCAGGGCTGGCAAACCCAACCAGGTACCTTCCTCGTGATCAACCAGCGCGAACTCCTGATCATTGGGACTGGATATGGAGACTCTGACGCGACCGGACAGCAGGCAGCAGATTTCACGGGTCGGCAGACCCTGCTCATATATATAGCTGAGCACCGGAAGCTCTTTCACCACCGCAGCCGCCGCCAGCTGATCCAGCGCAAGCTCTGGCAGATCGCTAAACCAGGGATTAGCAAGAATAATGTCGCGTATGCTGACGGCTACCATCCTCCATAATCTGTTTGAGGTCTACCGCGTTGAAGCGCTGAGTATACCGCGTGTCAGAGTGAAACCGTAAGACTACGAACTGCTGCAGCGTCGTTAAAGCTAGCGTATTCAAATGTGGCGTAATGATCCCAAACGGCTTTTCGCACGCAGGCACTTGCGCTGCAGCCAAAGGCGAATCAGTATTAGGCCAGATGCAAAGCAGAGGACAGGAAACATGAGGAACACCACTTCCGCTAAGGTTCATCACGAATTTCGAACACTATAAAAAAAGAGAGGACAGAATCATGCTACGCCCACTCATTTCAATACTTCTGGCACTTGGCCTTATTGCCTGCAGTGATAGCAGCGACAACCGCAACAGGCCCCTTACACCGCCGGACTTTACCGCAGCGGACGCCTGGCTCAATGACTTTGTCGCGAACCAGGCACTCTTTACCGGCGCGTCTATGGCAATCGTGGAACAGGGCAAGGGCGTCATCCATCGCAACGTCTTCGGCGACCATACCGATGAAACCGTAAGTATAGGAAATATTAACTGCCTATTGAGAGAAGATACCCCTGCTGATTCTAAGGACTGGAACTGCTGATCTGTCGAATTTCCCGGTTATTGACCCGAAAACCCTGTTCGTGGTGCTGAGCATGCCATTCATATCCGTTCATTCCTGAACGAGAGCACGCAACAGCTCATGCCATGCGGTTTTCACTGGCTTCCTTGCTGGTGCGGTGCTGTCGTGCTGGAATCCTTCCCAACGAAAAGAGCCAATGTATCAGGTGGTGCTCTGGTCGGCGGTGCTAGGTGTGGCAGGGTGGGGGTGTTCTGTTCCTTCGCGTGCAGATGAGCCAGAATTCTATCGATGACGTCTTGGTCCTCGATACAAGCGATGACTCTGACAAATCCGCCGCAGCGGGCGCAGACCTCAATGTCTATATTGAATACGCGCTTGAGTCTTTGAGCCCAGGTCATCGCCGCATGTCGTTCCGCTGTAGAGCGGATCTCCGCATTGGAAATAGACTTGACTCCTTTTCCACGCTTGGCTGGCGTGACCAGTCCGCGCCAGCGGTGATTTGGCGCCAAAACGCCGTGATAGCGGGTGAGGTTGACACTGGGTTTGGGTATCAGGGCAGCCAGCCGGGCAACGAAGTCCACCGGTTCGAAGGCCACCTGTGTCGTTCCATCCCGGTACGGGGTCTTCAGGGTGTAGACCACCTTGCCCGTGGAGCTCAGTGAAAGTCGGGGAACGGCCACGGCAGGGCGGGAAATGTACCGACACAGCCGTTCTCGCTTGTTCTTTTGATGCCCTTCGCAACTCACCCCCGCGTGAAGTGAGAACCCGTTAGCCTTGGCCACCCGCTCCAGTCCGGGACCAGGTCTGTCCAGCGGACGGATGGTGCGAATCATGAAGGCCTTGCGCCCCTGCTGCGGGCCGACGGCGACCCGGTAGGAGACGGAACTCCCGAGGATCTGGGGCATAGCATCGTTGTCTTCCGCAGGGTCGAGATCCAGCCAGGCGCTCTCGGAATCCTGCTCCAGCAAGCCCTGGCGCTCCAGGCAGCGGCCTACACGCTGGCTGATCAGTTGAACCAACGCCTCCAACTCGCCTTTGTCCGGTGCCTTGACACGTTGAAATCGGAGTGGTCGATTGTCGCGATACACATAGACGCCATCCAGGAACAGGATGTGAAAATGTATATTCAGGTTGAGAGCAGATCCAAAGCGCTGAATTAGCGTTACGGCCCCGGTGGCGCCATCCTTGAGCGAGAATCCGGCCTTGTGGATCAGGTGGGTCGAGATGGCCCGGTAAACGATGCCGAGTACCTTGCCCATGGCCTGGGGGTGGGTCGCAAACAAGTAGCGCAGGGGAAAGGGGAAGCTGATGACCCACTGGCGAAGCGGGACATCGGGAAACACCTCATCCGCCAGCAGGGCGGCGGTCTCGGCCATGCGGCGTGCGCCACAGCTGGGGCAGAACCCGCGCTTCTTGCAAGAGAATGCTACCAGCCGCTCGAAGTGACATTTATCGCAGCGCACCCGAAGAAAGCCATGTTCGAGGCGGCCGCACTTCAGGTAGGCTTCGAATTCCCGGTGAACATGGTCGGGCAGGGATTTGCCCTGTTGGGCCAGGTGGTCCACTAAGGCGGGGTAGTGCGCTTCGACGAGCTGGTAGAGCAGTGTCTGCTCTGGTTGGTGGCGCTGGTAGACAGTTTTGCTGCGGTCATCCCTCCCTTGTGCCAACATGGTGGTTCCGCCTTGGGTCCCTATGGTGCGGAACGAACCAGATTGGGGTAGTAGCTTGAGTAATGCCACGTCCAAAGCGTGCAGTAAAACTGCTGTTGGAGATCAGATCTGCTCGGTGTGTTCTTGTGTGCGTCTCTTCCTTGCGTCTTCGCAGCCCTAATCGGCTGCTGTCGGAAAGCAGAGTCAGCGCAACACTGTCAATATTGTGGCCAGCGAGAGGGGGCGTGAATGATTTAATAGAATGACGATTGAGCGCTTCCCCAGAATTCGAATTGGATATTCATGGGACCACCATGGGACCATCCTCACGCCTTTTGATGCCCTCCAATGCCCGGCCCATTTTTTAACTCTCTGATTTACAGGGCATTAGGAGGCATGGAGAGGCGGAAAACAGGATGCTTCAGGGTTCGAATCCCTCGCTCTCCGCCACTTTCCCCAAATTCAACGAGTACCGGTTCCGTTACACCGCAGCTCTTCCCCATTACGCCGCCCGACGCCGTAACCAATCTGAGAGCTCCGATTCATCGACTATGCCTTGTGCCGTCTTTACGATCAGGGCGCCGATATCATCCGCCTCGTAATCGAGCGATATGCCATTCAAGCAAAGGCACACGTCCATTGCCGCGAATGCTGTCCGCTTGTTGGCATCGTGAAAAGCATGCCCCACGGACAGGTAGCAGGCATAGCAGGCAGCCAGTTCAAAGACGTCACGGATCATGCCGAAGGCGATACGGTTGTCGATTCTGGCAATAATAGCCTCGATGGATTTATCGCCGGCCATGCCATGGAGTTCGTGGCCCTCGATAACGAACTCATGAATCTCGACCACATCACGCGGTGAGAGGAAGAACACGTTTATTTGTCTTTCAGGTATGCAAGCGTCGGCTTGAGATTGGAGCGACGTTTAAGCAGCAGGTCTGAAACCTCTTTCGGATCAGCAGGAGTAAACGGGATTTTCGCGACGGCTGAAGCGGGCACGAAGTAACCCTCCAGCTGGTTGCGATTCAGGATTGCGACGGGTTTGTCGCCCGCTTTTTCGATAACTTTCTTGGGGTCCCGCAATTCGGTGAGTGATGCAGTTTTGTTGGTCAGGAGGTTTTCCATGGTACGTTCCCGATGCGTAAGCACGGCAGGGATTATGCCACAATCTAGCTATTAAATGTATATTTAAATGCATATCAAAGGGTGTCCGGATCAAGTAACTCCCTTTCTGTAATTTCGGTTATCCCGCGACTGTTGGTTGCCGTTTAAAACGCATCGACTCCATGGTCACGTCCCCGCGGGACAACGGCATCGCCCCCAACAGCAACGTTTATGCGGAGCTCGGCAGCACCTGGCGCTACCTGATGCGGGACCCGGACAGCGCCGCCCACAGCCTGGGCAAATTGCTCACCTATGTCGGTGAAGACAATGTGCTGTGGGGCACCGACTCAATCTGGTACGGCTCGCCCCAGGACCAGATCCGGGCCTTCCGCACTTTCCAGATCGCAGACAAGCTGCAGCAGCTGTACGGCTACCCGAAAATGACCGCAGCCCTGCGTGCCAAGGTATTCGGGCTTAACGCCCTAGAACCCTAAGGCAGCAAGATGGCGGATGTCATGCCCCGTTTTGGCCTCGATACGGTAGCCACATTGCGCGGCGAGTACCGCGCCCAGCCCGACCCGTATTTTCGCACCTACGGGCCCAAAAACCGGCGCGAGTTCATGAATCTGCTGCGCTGGGGGGGCCTGAGTCCGCCAAACTCACGGCTGGCATCGTCAATCCAACGCCAGAGGTAATCGGCAAAACTGCGCCGAACCACCAGTTCGAAGGCGTCTTCATCTTGCCGACGGAGGATTACTGAACTCTTGGCACACAGTGTGGAGACCACCTTGCCAACCGGAAACACCGTGATGTGCAGATCAACAGGGACGCATTTGCGCAGCAGCCCAAGCACCTGCCGGCCAGAGAGTTGCCACACTGCAAGCCCACCAGTCACATTGACCAGGCTGTAATGGCCTGGCATGCGCTCCGCAAACAACACTTCGAGGGCAAACAACTCTTCGCGCGAGACGCTGAGAAGCCACTCATCAGGAGAGATCCAACGCACCACTCGATCGTCGTGAGTGGATGAGGTTAATGGGCCGGTGGGCAAGCTCATGCCGAGGAGCTCCTCGAAGACATCACGTTGTTCGCCATTCGCGCCGGCTAAACGCACACTCAACAAACCCAGGGTAGCCAATGAGCCAAACACAATGCCCGCCGCATCAGCGGCCTGAGTGGGCAGACCCAGCACATTGACGTGCCCCAGCGGACTGGCCGCCTCGAACCCGGATGTTGGCAACGAATCCAGCAAATCTACTGCTTGCTCAGACATTCTGGCGAGCCCCCTCTGGATCAAGGAAAACCGTACTGCAAATCTTGGCCTCTACGGTTCTGCCGTCTGCAAGCGGGTAGTAGACCGACTGCCCCATTCTTGAGTGCCCTCCCTCAACGAAGCCAAGAGCAATACTGCGTCCCAGATTCTCACTCCAGTAACTGGACGCCACATGGCCCACCATGGGCATTGGGACTGCAGCCGCAGGATCAAAAACGCCCTGGGCACCCTCGGGCAAAATTTCCATTGGGTCCGTGGTCAACAAGCCAACCCACTGTTTGCGGCCTTCACGCACGCAATCCTGCCTCGCCATACCCCGCTTGCCGATGAAACTGTACGGCTTGTCTGTGGCCACCGCCCAACTCATGCCCAGATCACCAGGATGCACCGAACCATCGGTGTCCTGGCCGACGATGATGAATCCTTTCTCTGCACGAAGGACATGCATGGTCTCCGTACCGTAGGGCACAAGGTCGTACTTTTCTCCGTGACTGATCAAGGCATCAAGGACCTGCTGTGCATAGCCCGCCTCCACGTTGATTTCGTAGCTGAGCTCACCTGTGAAGGAAATGCGAAAAATCCGTGCCGGAATGCCGGCCACGGTGGCCGACTTCCAATCCATGAACCGAAATGCCTCCGGGGACAGGTTACAGTCGGTCAACTCCGAGAGCAGCGCCCGGCTATTGGGGCCAGCAATAGACAGCGTGGCCCAATGATCCGTCACGCTGGTGAAAAACACTTTCAAGTCAGGCCATTCGGTTTGGTGATAAAGCTCCAGCCACTCCAGGACACGTGCTGCACCACCAGTCGTGGTTGTCATGAGAAAATGACGGTCACCCAGACAGGCGGTAACGCCGTCATCAAAGATCATTCCGTCCTCGCCACACATCAAACCATAGCGACACCGGCCAACAGGCAGCTTGGACCATTTGTTCGTATAGACCCGCTCCAGGAACTCCCGGACGTCCGGTCCCTGAATATCAATCTTCCCCAAGGTTGAAGCGTCCAGCAAACCTACCGATTGGCGCGTGCCTTTGCATTCGCGATCCACTGCCTGACGCAGGGTTTCGCCCGCTAGCGGGAAATACAGTGGCCGCTTCCAGAGCCCGACATCTTCAAAGACAGCGCCGCGCTCAACGTGCCAGGCGTGTAAGGGTGTGTAGCGAACCGGGTCGAACAATTCCGAGCGATTTCTACCGACAATTGCCCCAAAGGTTACCGGGGTATAATTCGGCCTGAATACGGTAGTACCCACCTCGGAAATTGATTTGCGCTGCACAGAAGCAGCGATGGCTAGACCATTGATGTTCCCCAGCTTGCCCTGGTCTGTGCCAAAACCCAGCGCTGTGTAGCGTTTAATATGCTCAATGGACTCGAAACCCTCTCGACAGGCGATTTCGATCGCAGAAGCGGTCACGTCATTTTGAAAGTCCACAAACTGCATCGGCGCGCGCGAGCTCGGCAGGTAGTGGGGTACCTGATACACCGCTTCCGGTGGGGCTACGCGCACCACCTGCGCAAACGGGAGCGCCACCTCAGCGGCTGCGCAACCCATGGCCTGCAGCGCCGCCTGCCCGGCCGCCTTGCCTTGCGCCAGGGCGGTGGCAGTATGAAAGGCTCCGCGGATGGCGCCCGCTGTCAACTGCCCGTCTCTGCCCTCACCGGGCACAAAACCATGAATAGTGTCATCCCAGACGGGGCGAATGCCCGTGTGGCAAGACAGGTGCACCACAGGGCTCCAGCCCCCTGAAGTGGCGACGGTGTCACAGCGAAGCGTCGATTTCCCCGCCACGACCCTGCCATCAGCTCCCGGAGTGGATACCTCTACTCCCTTTACGCGCCTGGAACCCATGACATTGGTAATTACCGACCCGAAAAGCACCGAGATCCCGCGCTCGCGCACCGCCTCCAGGAGATCGCCCTCAACCTCGGCGCGCGTGTCAACCACGGCAACAACCTTGCGACCAGCGTCGTGCCAGTCGATGGCTGCCTGATAGCCTGAGTCGTTGCAGGTCATCACGACCAACTCATTGCCGGGAGCAACAGCGTAGCGATTGATATACGTAGACACCGCACTGCACAGCATGCAGCCAGGCACATCATTGTTGGCATAGACCAGGGGCCGCTCGTGCGCCCCTGTCGCCAGAATAACCTGGCGAGCACGCACCCGGTGTAATCGCTGCCGGACCTGTCCAGCCGGCGCACAATCGGCGATGTGATCGGTCAAGCGTTCGTGCACGGTAAGGAAATTATGGTCGTGATAGCCGGTAACCGTTGCGCGCGGCAGGAGCAGCACATCCTTGTGACTGCCGAGATCGGTGACAACATCGTGCACCCATTCCAGGGCAGGCCTGGCGTCCAGGTGCTCGCGGGAGCCCAGGAGGCTACCACCAAACTCATTTTGTTCATCGGCGAGAATGACTCTCGCACCCCCCCGCGCAGCGGCGAGCGCAGCAGCAAGACCGGCCGGGCCACCGCCAACCACCAGCACGTCACAGTGCTGGTTTACCGTATCGTAAGTGTCCGGGTCCGGCGCCCGCGGGGAACGGCCCAAGCCGGCGACTCGGCGTATCATGCTTTCATACCATCGCCAGAAGGAAGCGGGGTACATAAAGGTTTTGTAGTAGAACCCGGGTGGCATAAGCCCGCTACCCAGGCCGGCAAAAAACCCCAGGGCATCACGTTCCAGGCTGGGCCAGCCGCTGGTCGGAGCCGCCACCAGTCCGTCAAAAAGCGCTTGCTGAGTCCCCCGGACATTGGGAACCTGCGTGCCAGGCGTTGCGCCTACCTGGAATATGGCATTGGGCTCGTCAGCACCGGCCGCCACAATGCCTCGCCGACGTCCGTATTTAAAGCTCCGGGCCACCGTCGTCACGCCATTTGCCAATAGCGCAGCCGCCAAGGTATCTCCTGCATAGCCTGTAAAGCGTTTGCCGTCGAAGGTAAAAGAGACGGGGCTGCTGCGATCGATTCGCCCCCCCTCGGGCAAGCGGTAGGGTTGCGTCATCGCGCGACTCCCCGGGAATCTGCAGGCGCGTCCCCTCCCAGAAGATAACTCCCGATGATCCGATAGCTTTGTGTGTCGCGCATCAGGTTGAAAAATTTACGGCAGCCAACGGCATGAACCCAGAGTTCAGTGTAGACGCCGCGCGTATTCTTTCTGAAATAGAGGTAATTGCCCCACTCTTCATCGGTGCAGGCATCGGGGTCCACAGGCCTCGCCAGATGTGCCTGGCCAAAGCAATGGAATTCACTTTCTTCGCGCAGCTCACCACAGTGAGGGCAGGGAATACTCAACATAGTCCTGTTTGATCCTATGCGTTAGTGCGCCACACCTGCAGCCCCATGCTCATCGACGAGGGCGCCGGAGTGGAAACGAGACAAGGAAAAAGCCCGGGCAAGCTCATGCAGCTCGCCCTTCGCCAGGGAGGCTGCGAATACGTGTCCGGAGCCTGGGGTCGCCTTGAAGCCGCCAGTACCCCAGCCACAGTTGAAAAACAGGTTTTTTACCGGCGTCTCACTGATGATGGGGCATGCGTCAGGGGTGGTATCCACTATACCGCCCCACTGCCGATTCATCCGCACCCGGCTAAAAATGGGAAACAGCTCGAGAATGGCTTCCAGCGTATGTTCAATGGTGGCGTAGGAACCGCGCTGCCCATAGCCTACATAGCCATCAATACCGGCACCAATCACCAGGTCACCCTTGTCGGATTGACTAATATAACCGTGCACCTGATTGGACATGACAACCGTGTCGAGTATGGGTTTGATAGGCTCGGAGACCAGCGCCTGCAGTGGGTGCGATTGCAATGGCAACTCAAACCCTGCCATGGCCGCCAATACACTGCTGTTCCCTGCCACCACACATCCGATCCGCTGGGCGCCAATATCGCCAAAGCGATCCGTTTTTACACCAGTGGCAACACCATCTTCGATCACAAAGCCTTGCACTTCTGTCTGCTGCAACAGGTCAACCCCGAGTGCGTTCGCCGCGCGGGCGTAACCCCAGGCGACAGCATCGTGGCGGGCCACGCCGGCGCGAGGCTGCCAGGATGCACCGAGTACGGGATAACGCCGGCGCTCACTGCAGTCCAGAATGGGGACAAGGGCCTGCACCTGCCTGGTATCGAGCAACTCGCTGTCGATTCCGTTGAGACGATTGGCGTTAACCCTGCGCTGGATATCGCGCATATCCTGCAGCGTGTGACCAAGATTCAGCACGCCGCGCTGGGAAAACATCAGGTTGTAATTCAGCTCCTGTGAGAGCCCCTCCCAGAGCTGCATGGCATGTTCATAGAGCATTGCAGCCTCATCCCAGAGGTAGTTCGAGCGCACGATGGTCGTATTGCGGCCGGTATTCCCTCCCCCGAGATAGCCCTTCTCAATGACGGCGATGTTGGTAACACCGTGCTCTTTGGCGAGGTAATAGGCAGTCGCGAGACCGTGTCCGCCACCGCCGACGATAATCACATCGTAGTGCTTTCGAGGCGTGGGATTACGCCAGATTTGCTGCCAACGTTCATGGTGGCTCAGACTGTGCTTGAACAGCTGAAAAGCTGAATAACGCTGCATGCTTGTCGTGCTCCGTAGCTCTCGGCCCTTGGAGACCCGAGTATTACAAGGTACCCGCTACGCCGGCGGCGCCGTCACGGGGGTTTCACACCGCTATCGGGGCTTGCCGCAACAAGATCCGCCGGGGAAAGAGGGGTCGTCAGTATTGCAACGAAGTCTTTCCAGGAATCGGCCGAGCCGGGTGTTGAACGGGAGCTCAGGTAGCCGGCAACAATTTCTCTACCATGGTTGTAAGTAACCACGTAGCTCCGCTGGGCCTCAATGACATTGAGACGGGTCGCCGCTGTGCCGGCTGTTTCCAGTCCAAACATCATCAGCCAGCGCTCGGCCTCGTCACGTGACAAGCCCTGGTACAGGTGCTTGCGGGCTGCCTCATTGCGGGCAAAATTGAGCGCCTCGACCAGATCGATGTAGTGATAGTAGATCTCCAGCTGAGTGCTCTCCAGCCCTGCCAAGGGCAACAAAACATCACGCTCGAAGGCCAGGCGCTCATCCCGAGTAAACGCCATGTTCATGGCGAAACTGGCGGCGCCTTCTGCAATCACTGCGAGGGGACCCACCAGGGGAATGTAGGCGTACTCAATCCAACCGCGACGCTTGACTATTTCCTGCTCCAGCAACGTCGCGTGCACGTGGTGCCCTGGGTAGCCTTCATGACAGCCCAGCTCGATGGCCCGTTCAATGTGCACAGGGACATCGCTGTTGAGATGGACTATGCTTCGGCCATCGCCCTGGTACTCAGTGAAACCGACCCATGGCATGCTTTGGGTGATATTGAGGATAACGTTCTCGTGCGCGGGCAACTCAACGTAGGCAAGAGTCCTTGCGCGACACTCGGCCATGGCACGGCCAATCACACTTTCCAGCTTGTCAGGCGGGATTACAAACTGGTCGCGAAAGGCGGCAACCCGGCTCGGCAAGTCTCCCTCACCGGGAATAAGACTGTCCAGCTCTGCGACCAAAGCGCGAAAATGGGATTCGCTGTAGGTGGGCGCAACAACGCCAAATAATTGCTCGGTTTCCTGATTAAAACTCGCAGGGAAATCACCGAGCAGTATCTGCCCGCGCGTGGTCAAGGCAACCACACGCGCCAGCAGGTCGCGACGACGGCGCTCGGCCTCGCCGCTGGCCGTTAGCGGCAAGGCAGCAAGCCTGCTTTGCAGACTGTTGAGCTGAGCGATTATGACATCCAGGCCGCTGGCATCTGCGCGGGCGGCCTCACGCCAGGCCGGTGGCCCGAGAAAAATAAAAGGCAGGGGATCGTGATTCTGAAAGCGAAGGCCGACGTTGACAAAGTCTTCGGCGATCGCATCCATGGAATCAATCTCCGCCGCTGCCTTGCCTGCTGCCAAACTTCCGTTTGGCAGCAAGAAACAGAGGCTCACAAGAGCGCAGACCAATACAAGCGCCGAGCTTTTTTGATCCGACCCAATCACGCCCATCGTGTACTCCCCGGGTTTTTACTCGCCAAAGTTATAGGTGGCCGTGATACCCCAGGTGCGCGGAGCAGCCGGCAGAGGCAACTGGGCAAGCCCGGGGTTCAACACCGAGTTATGCAGGAGGTACTCTTCGTCAAGCGCGTTCTTTACCCAGGCGGCAACTTCCCAACGGAAGCCTTCAGGCGCATAGGCCAGGCGCAGGTTAAGAACGTCGTAGTCGAATATCGCAGCTTCCTCCAGATTGCCAAGATCCTGATAGGCATCATCTTTGTACACGTAGTCAGCGCGGGCGTTAATAGAGCCTGAGGCTACGGGGTAGTCAAAGATGAGGCTCAGAGAGTAGGCGTTCTCGGGCGCATTACGCAGCGCATTGCCCTCAAAGGTCTGGAGATTATTCTCCAACTCCGTGTATTCGGTATCGAGGTTCGCGTAGGTACCCAAGAGCTGGAAGTAGGACCCAAGCAACCACTGCGCCTCAAGTTCAAAGCCGGTGATTTCGGCTTTGCCGGCATTGGCCGTTAGCTGAGGACCAGGTAATCCGGACTCCTGAACCGTGAGCACCAGCACCTGGAGGTCTTCATAGTCCATGAAAAAGCCCGCAGCACTCAGGCGCAAGGTGTTATCCAGCAAAGTACCTTTGAGACCGAGTTCGTAATTGGTCACAGTTTCTTCATCGAAGGGGGTAGAGGCCGCTATCGCCGTGGGTGCCAGCCCCTGATAGCCGCCGCTCTTGAAGCCGGTGGACACTGTTGCGTAAGCGGAAAGATCGTCACTGAAGTTATAATTCAGGGCAACCTTGGGTGTAAATGCGCTCCAATCGTTGTCCATGGTAACATTGTAGGGAACGAGAACTGCGAAGGCACCATCAGGCGAGCCAACGTTGGACGCACTTTTTTCCTCGTAGGTATAGCGGGCACCCAGGGTAAGATCCAAGCGCTCTGTGAGCGTCCAAATAGCTTGCGCGAAAACGCCATAGCTGTCCGTTTCGTTGGATTGGTCTGCACTGCCCGTGGGCAGGGGTACGCCTACGCCGGGCGGCAAGCCACACAGGATGCCACAAACTATAGCGAGGCTTTCCACCCGATCGACCCGCTCATTCAGGAAAAAGGCACCCGTTTGCAGGAACAGGTTGTCAGTCAGATTCGTGGCGTAGCGCAACTCCTGGGTAAATTGCTTCCCATCCTCTACAACGGAGTTGTCGAGGGACGCCAGACTCTGGAAGGCAAAGCCCGCAGAAAAAGCGATATCAAGGACTTCAGCGTCCGTCTCGCGATAGGACGTTATGGAGGTCAGCGTGCCCTCACCGAGATCCCAATCGGCCTGAAGTGAAAAGCCCCAGGTTTCGATGTCGGAGTTAGGCTCCACCTGGAGGAGGTTGTCGTAAAATCCGGGGTTAATGCCGGCACCGGCAACAATTCTCTCCTGCAGGAAGGCATCCGCTACCGAACGGCCCGGCGCTACCCGGTCGTCCTCGGAAAAGTCGGCCGTGAACAGCAGTTCAAGAGTGTCGCTCGGGCGAGAGAGAAGCTGGCCTCGCACCGCCTTGCTTTCGTAGGCGTTGAAGTTATCAAGGTCAGAGACAATACTCTTGACGTAGCCGTCACGCTCCTTGTAGCTCATTGACAGCTTGCCAGCCAGGGTATCACTGAGGGGGCCGGAAACTTTGGCTCGCGTACCTACGTATCCCAAATCCCCGGCAGACACTTCGATCGCACCTTCAAACTGCTCGGCGGGCTTCTGGGAAATAATGTTCAGCGCCCCGCCTGCGGCGTTCTTGCCGTACAAAGTACCCTGGGGACCGCGCAGCACTTCGATCCGCTCCAAATCAAACAGGTCAAAGGCCTGCCCTGCAGTCCGCCCCAAATAGACTCCATCGAGAAAGACAACAACCGACTGGTCCTCTGAGGCCCCGTCCGCGTTGGAACCGATACCACGGATATAGAGCTGCGGCTGTGCAGGTGTAAAGGTTCCCATACTGAAACCGGGTGTGCGCAGTGAGATGGCGTTGAGATCACTGATATCTGCTGCGCGCAGTTCTTCTGCGCCGATCGCGGTGATGGCGATAGGCACATCCTGCAGCGACTCCTCCCGGTGCTGGGCGGTCACTATCACTTCTTCAAGCGCCTGCGCCGCGACGTGGGTGGGCACCGCAGCGAGGGTTGCCACGGCAAGGGACAGCGCCAGGGGGCGAATGGTGCGATGAGCTGGCTGATTCACGTAATCTCTCCTTCAGGCCGCTTCATGGAGCGACCTGCTTGTTATAGAAATGCGAGCTGACAGGCCTACGCCCCTCAGGTTGCATCAGTTTAAGGATGAGAATAATGTGTGCGTATCAGTTTACGACATCCTGCATATCATTTTCTGACAGTCGCGCCTGCTGCAGGCTGTTTCGCCAATGATCCGGCGCAATGCCGATGCGATGCTTGAAGGCTCGCGAAAGCGCACTCGCATTTTGATAGCCCAGCAAGTCCGCAAGCTCCAGCACGGAAATGGCAGAGTTTCTGAGATAGGCCTCGGCCAGCTCCTGCCGAACATCCTGCAGCACGTTACGAAAGTTTGTTCCGCGCTCGCGTAAATGCCGTTGCAGGCTTCTCGGGTGAATACCCCAGCTCTGACAAACGCCTTCCAGCGTGCAGCGTCGTGAACCGACGGTTTGCCGCAGCTCGCGGCGCAATCGCTGCACAAGGTCCAACTCACTGTGATTGGTACCCGCCAGATCTTCCAAATGCGCCTGCAACAGGGCATGCACTTGCGGATCCGCTGTTGGAATCGGCGTTGCGAGTTCGGTATTTGGAAACACGAGGCTGGTAAAAGGCTGGTCGTACAGCACCGGGGCAGCAAAGAACGCCTGGACTTTCTCGTGTCCGACGGGCGGTTGGTGGCTGAATGTGACTTGCGTCAGCGCAATTCTCCGCTGACAAACGGCGTTCATGGCTTTGTAGGTTACTGCCAGCCCGAGAGTCTGCATCTGGCTGATCCCCTGGTCAATCTGCACGCGCGCCTCGCGCCGCAGCGTCATCGTGTTCTCGCCCGGTTGCAAATCCCAGATGCTGTACTGGCTGTTCAGAATGGAAAAGCGAATGCCGTCGGCGATGGCACGTCCCAGGTCAGGTGCAAAACGCACGAGGTGCCCCATCATCGCAAAACGCACCGGCGGCTGATGCTTCGCAACCAACAGCCCAAAGTAGTCGCACGCCAGCACCTCGGCAGCGTGATTCAGGAACATCACGACCTTGTGCAAGGGCAGGTAGCCCTCACCGGTTCTGACTTGGGTGCGACTTATGCCACTAAAGCGCAGAGACGCATCCAGGCTGCCTTTTAGCTCTTCTGCTGCAGTTTCACTGCCAAGCAAAATCTCTGCGCTGGTCATGACGGGGTTATTTTTATCGTAGCGCTGCGGCAAGGCTGGCAGCCTCCATCCGTAATACTGACGCAAAAAGGTACGCTGCATGTCGCCAAATGATACGACCTGCCCCGCGTCGCATGGTACCGTTTCGACCTGAAACTGTCGAGCTATCCCTCGAAACGTGAACAGCCGACTCACTCCCATATTCAAGGTTAATCCCAAAGACAATGCCCGGCTTTATCCTCAAACTGTTGATGTCGGCCATGGTGATCTGGAGCTGCCTAACGCAGGCGGCTACGGATGATCGCATCATCGTCATCCTGGAAACGGAAATCGGCAATGTAAGCATTGCAATTGACGGTGTTCGCGCGCCCACGGCAGCGGAGTACATTCTCGGTTATATCGACCGCGGGCAGTACAATGGCGCAAGCCTGTATCGCAGCGGCTCGCTGGATGCTTCACCGGTACGGCAACTGGTCCAGGGAGGTGTGTTGCAGGGCGCACTCAACAGCGACACCCCTCCTGACCTGGTCGGCTACGGCGTGACGCTGTTGCCAGACTGGGAGAGCACCGCCCAATCCGGGCTACAGCATAGACGCGGCAGCGTCAGCCTTGCGCGAGACCTGCTCGACACCGGCCATGTCATACCCGAACTTGTTTTCTGCCTGCGGGACATACCTACCATGGATGCCGGTGGCAATGGGCGCTTCGACAACAAGGGCTTTCCGATCATCGGCGAGGTTGTAGCTGGCTTTGACGTCATTGAGGCAGTCAGCCGGCGGGAACGCCAGGGAGCCACCAACATTGCGTTTCTTCGCGGGGAAATACTCTCTGCACCCGTCGCCATTACACGGGCATACCGCCAGCACGTACTTCCAGTGAACGCGACCAGTCACGATAAAGACAGCAAAGAGGACTAACCAGTGGCCCACAATCTACGCACAATGCTAACCCGCCTGGGCGTCATTCTGACGTGTTTGCTATTACCGGCGCTTGCGGCGGCAAATACCGTCGTCATTCGCGACGCCCGGATTTTCGACGGGGTTAATGACCAGTTATCCTCGTCCCGGGATGTGCTGGTGGTCAATGGCCTTATTGACTCCATCGGCCCCTCGCTGTCGGTACCAGAGGGAACCAAGGAAATAGATGCCGGTGGCAAAACTCTGATGCCCGGCCTGATCGACGCCCACGCGCACATTATGCTGCAGCTGCCCGTATGGCAGGCCTTGAGCGTCGATGAGTATTACTACGCCTATACTGCCACCGTCGCAGCAAAAATCATTATCGATAATGGCTTTACCACTATCCGGGACATGAGCGGGGACACCTTTTCCCTGAGAAAAGCCATTGATGCGGGCACCCTCGTTGGCCCGCGCATTTTTCCATCAGGCCCCATGATTTCGCAAACCGCGGGACACTCGGATCACAGAGCTGATGAGGCGGCCCCCCGTTTGCTTGATGGACACAGCCGAAGCCCACTGGAGAGGCGCGGCATGACGGCGGTTGCTGACGGCGTGCCTGAAGTCTTGCAGGCCGCGCGTGAAAACCTCCGCAGAGGCGCAACTCAAATCAAGATTGCTGTGGGCGGGGGCATAAGCTCCTACGGGGACCCCCTTGACGTGACGCAGTTCACCGAGGACGAGATAAGCGCCGCTGTGGATGCCGCCGCCGGCTGGGGAACCTATGTCGCTGCGCATGTTTACAACAGCAAAGGTGTTCGCCGGGCGGTCGATCTTGGTGTGCGCTCCATTGAGCACGCCAACCTGATCGATCGGGAAACGCTGGAGTACATGAACAAGCGGGATGTTTGGCTCTCGCCTCAGGTTCTGGTATTCCAGCAAGAGCTCAAGGGCATGAACGCAGACCAACTGGAAAAACAGCGCCAGGCGCTTGACGGGCTCAACGATCTGATGACCAACGCCAACAAGATTGGCTACCGCAACATCGTGTTTGGCACCGACATAGTGACCTCCCTGGATGAGCTGAAGCGAATCAACCAGGAACTACTTATCAGGACCCAATGGTTCAAGCCGGTGGAAGTGCTCAGACAGGCGACGTCAAAGGCGGGGGAGCTCGTTGCACTTTCAGGACCTCGCAATCCCTACGGCAAGCTCGGTGTGATAGAACCGGGAGCGGTTGCAGACATCCTGATTGTCGACGGCAATCCGCTGACGGACATTGCAGTGCTGACCAAGCCCGAGCAAAACCTGCGAGTCATCATGCAGGGGGGACGCCTTCACAAGAACACCTTGTAAAGGCTCTACTCAATCAAAACCCTCTGCGAGACCTGGAGGGGTCAGGTCTGATTGGAGCGTTGGTGATCTGGCGTTTCCGCTTTGCGCTCGGTCCTTTCGAATGGGTCTTGCGACGGATCACCTACTTAGGGTTTCGCGTCTGAGGCCTCAAGGCTTCAGCCGATGACACCGCATGGGTGATGATACGGGCGAAAGCAAAAACGCGAAATATTTATGATGACCGGCTCGTCTCTCACTAGCGCATTGATGAACCTGACACAGAGTGCAGCATCGGGCTTATGATCATTTGGGAGGTCAATGGCCGCTTGTTCCTCTCTGACGCGAGCCTCGCGCACATCATGCTTGACTATTTCAGATGACGATGTGGATCCTGGCGGCCATGTAGTACACGGATAATTTCGACCCTGTTGGCGGTCACACGATAAAATAAGGTATGGCTCTCTATGGGAAGGCTTCTGGTATCTGGCAGGAGGTCGGAGCGTTCTGTGCCCACAAGTGGTTGTTCAGTCAGCAACCAGAACTGGGTCTTTAGATTGGATAAGTAGCTTTCGGATTGCGCCTGTCCCCAGTGTCGCAGGCCGTATTGGTATATGTCCTTGAGATCATTTTTGGCCGCAGGCGCAATAACAAGCTGGTGAGATGTCATAAGGGTCAGCGCTTGATATCGTCAAACACACTGTCGAGCGCTGACTTTGATTCGATTTCGATACCTTCCCCGCGATCCAGTTGGTCTACTCCGACTTTCAGTTGTTCGCGAAGGTGAGCCAGTTTTAGCTCGTGAATCCAGTCTTCATGGGTTTCCATGAAACGCAGTGCTTCACGGATGACTTCACTGGCATTGTTGTACAGGCCGGTTTCCACTTTTGCTTTAACGTGAGATTCAAGCTCGGGAGTGAGTGATATATGCATAATGGTCTCCAAGTGCAGGCTCATGCACAAAAAATGCTAGGTCTAAATACAAAGATTGTCAATGATTGTATTGGCTGGCCAAAGATCTCAGGAATTGCTGTGTTACAGCGTCGACTCAGGAATATACTCGAGCATGTTGAAGGGTTTTCTGAGCAGGGTACTTTTCATGGCATTACGAACTGGAAGGTAAATAACTAATTGAATATAAAAGGAAAAAAGGCTTGTTTATAATAGAGTGGGAGTGACTGGAACTGGCAGGTAATGTCTGGCACTGGCTGGTAACAACGGATTCCAGAACCACGAAGCCCGGCGTAATAGCGGGCTTTTCGGTTTATCTAAAGGTGATTCTGTGTTCGACCTTTTGCTAGCGGACATTCACAGGCAGTGGCGAATACCGTTTGCCTTTGCAGTGACCATCGGGGTCAGTAACCTCAAAAAGTAGCTCTAGCTTCGTATCGGGTAGGTCAGGGAAATGTGGTTACAGCGCCGCCAGAGATGCCATGGGCATAAACAGCTTCATGGGGTTGTCGGTCAACGGTAAGAAGAAGTCGAACGATTGGTAGAACGCCAGTGCGTCGTGGTCGAGCACATCGAGAACGACGCCCAAGGCGGGCAAGCCCTTCGGGGTGCTCGCTATCTGATAGGCATGCCTTAGCGCATGCACCAGCGTTTTCGCTCCCAGGCCTTGCCGATGGAACCGTTGGTCGATGCCCAGTTGCGCCAGCAAAATGACGGGAACGGGGTAGCGCGGCAGGCGAGACGGATCTGGCAGCTCTTCGCGCACCAAAGTCTGATGGGCCAGCGTGTAGTACGCAGCTACCTGGGGCTTCGTTGAATGCTCTCCGGTGGTGCTGTTTTGGGTGGTAAAGGGCAGTACAAAGGTTCGGTTCAGGTTCAGTGCCATGTTCCTCGCAGCATAGCGGCGAAGATACACGTTGATGGCTTCCTTGCCGCAGTCAAATGTTTTGACATTGATCGTGCGTGGATCCAGGGGCGAGAACTCAAGGATCGGCATTCAGCACAAAGCCCTCTTGGTCAAGTGCTTGTGCTGCCTTACGAAGCTTGGCTGTTGGCGCAGGCGGATTGTCACAGGCTTCACAAAAAGCGTCGAACTGCGCGTTGGTCAATTGAACACTGCTGTAGGCTTCCAATACTTCAGGTGCATGTTGCTTCACCAGCTGGGTGACATAGGCCTTGATACTGGTTAAGCCCGACGCACGTGCCGCGCGCTCTGCCAGTGCATAAGTTTCTTCATCCCACTGCATTTCATACCGTACAGGTTTGGGCATGGTCATCTCCGTATATTCTCTACGGAATAAATCCGTAATTAGAGAGAGTATTACGGAGTTTATCCGTAAAGGCAAGGATAACGTTGAGGAGTCCGTCCATGGCGTTCATTGACTGTAACAATACAGTATGAGAGCCTGCCAGTACTGTATTGTTACAGTTTGGGTGTAAAGACGAGCGAAAAATGATGAGCGCAAACTTCGAGCAACTATTGCAGCCGCACTCGACAGAACCGGGTTCCCTGCTGCCGGTGATCTTCAATATTTTCTCGCTTTGGCGTCTGACCGGGCAGCAGCAGATGACGTTGCTGGGCTTGAGCAATGAAAAGACGCTCTACAACTGGAAAAACCAGCCGGAAAAAGCAAAGCTGACCCGGGACTGTCTGGAACGGGCCAGCTATATCCTGGGTATCCACCGGGCGTTACAGATTCTTTTTCCGGATGAGGCGCAAAGCGATCAGTGGGTTCATGTAGTCAATGACAATCCGCTGTTCGATGGCTCGGCGCCAGTGGACAAAATGTTGGGAGGTTTGGTCGTCGACTTGGCGGTTGTTCGAGAGCATCTCGATAGTCAACTGTCATGAGCACCGCACCGGCCTTGTTCTCGGTGACCATTACGGCCGAGCTTCAATTACTGCCCATGGTCCAGGCCTGACAGCACACAGTTAGTGTTGGGGGTACGATACGCTCCGCGAAACACAAATGGACATTTCCCGCTCGCTTCCGTGCATGGGCCTACCGTTGGAGGTCCTCCAAATTAGCCTGCTAGAGTCAAAGCCCGGAAGGTGGCCTAGAGTGGGGTGTGGCGGTGCTCAATCTGCATCTTTTTCGAGTATTTTGAAGGATTTTCTGAGCATGGTATTTTTCATGGCATTACCGATTTTATGCAAAACAAGTCATTGAAAATAAAAGATAAAAAATGCTTATTGATAATCGAGTGGGAGTGACCGGCACGTAAAGGCAATGTCTGGCACTGGTTGGCATCTGCGGGTAGAGAGTTCATCTGTTTGCCAGATCAGCTCGCCATCGGTTGCGCGTTGCGAGGCAGCAATTGACGCTGTAATAGCTTTTGGTTTTCTTGCCTTTTATACCAAGTCATCTATGCTGACTTTCAGCACATTGGCATTAGCTCTATATGCATCTACGCGATCTTCACGCTTGGCCGGTCTCAATCTACGCGATGTACGGCTGTGACAGCCCTGTAGCATCATCCAGCATTTCAGCCTTTTCGATTAATGCCCGGTAGTCGGCAATTGGTGCCTCTGCATACTCAGGCACGCCATTGCTCTCAATGATTTGTATGCTCATTTGTAGATACCTCCAAGTGGGTCAACATCCAACACAAGAACCGTGACCTGCTCGCTTTCAATTCGGTTATTGAGTGATTTGGGAACCGAGTCTTTTCTCGCCAACACCGCCCCCGGCAAATGCGCTATGCTGAGACGATGGCACCCCGGGGGAGCAGTCATGGAAACAGGCAAGACCCTGCGCGGCGGCGCCCATCTGGTATTTGATGCCGTCGACGGCGTTACCCATATCGTCGAGGGCATGTACCGCAACATCGCCGCCGGGGCATGGCCCCTGGGCG
>CENR01027494.1_pt1 | contig 43227 bp, 44 predicted proteins | sample 530181 | NCBI WGS metagenome assembly CENR01 (sample SAMEA2619677, study PRJEB7988) | marine metagenome | biome: marine biome (ENVO:00000447); feature: surface water layer (ENVO:00002042); material: "saline water (ENVO:00002010), including plankton (ENVO:xxxxxxxx)" | depth 5 m | reverse complement strand
GTATTACTTTGCAGCACGATGGGACTGTGACCGTTAAGGATGTACAGGATTTTAGGACTGGCTCTTTAAATTTAAGCCAAAGTGACCGTAATAATGGTTCTATTACTATTCCAGTGAGCCCTACCTATTCATTTTTCTTGGCTCCCCGAATTGTGATTGCCGAACTCAGGGTTAATTCGCCAGGAGCTCAGGCAGGACTTAAAAAAGGAGACGAAGTGGTTTCTGTAAACAACAAATTAGCTTATAAGTACAAACTTTATGAGTTGTCTGCGTTGTTTAGTTCCAAAGAAAATAAGACCATCTATATGGTTGTTGAGCGTGATGGTAAACAAATAAAAAAGAAATTTAAGCTACGTAGAATACTATAAAAAAAGCCAATTCTTCATAGAATTGGCTTTAGTCTTATTAAAAAGTAATGTTTTACTGCATAACACTTTGTCCTTCCGGTAAAACTTCTCCTTTAATTTTTAATGCTTTTACCGGCTCATCTGCGTTAGAATAAACAGTAACTGTTTTTCTGATAGGGCCTACTTTATTTTCAGTATCGTATTTTACTTCTATAATTCCATTTTCACCTGGAGCAACTGGCCCTTTAGGTTTTTTAGGAATAGTACATCCACAACTGGATTTTACGTCGCTTACAACCAGCGGCTGGTCACCAACATTAGTAAATTCAAATACGCGTACACCGTCACTTCCTTTGGCTACTTTTCCGTAGTCAATTGTTTCGGTTTTAAACTTAAATTTTGCCTGTGCATTCATCGCAACTCCTGCGAATAAAACAATGGCAATTAACAATAATTTTTTCATGATTTCTAAGATTTTGGTATGGCTAATGTAGGTAACTTTTATGCAACCTGCAAACCAAGTTATTCACTTTATAATTTTATAATACTATGGTAAGTGCTATTTTTGTACACTATTTCAAAAATTAGACCAAACTATGGCACTAGCTGCAAAATATAACTCACAATCGGTTGAAGACAAGTGGTATGACTACTGGATGGAGCATGGATATTTTCATTCTGAAGTGAATGAAAAGGAACCGTATACCATTGTAATTCCGCCACCAAACGTCACGGGTGTGTTACACATGGGCCATATGTTGAACAATACGTTGCAGGATGTACTCATACGCCGTGCGCGTTTAAAAGGATATAACGCTTGTTGGGTACCCGGAACAGACCATGCGTCTATTGCTACTGAAGCTAAAGTAGTAGCCAAATTAAAAGAAGAGGGTATTGAAAAAGACAGCCTGACACGGGATGAATTTTTAGAACACGCCTGGGAATGGACCCACAAACACGGGGGAATTATTCTTGAACAATTAAAAAAACTAGGAGCTTCCTGTGATTGGGAGCGAACTAAATTTACCATGGACGAAGATTTGTCCAAATCGGTTAGTAAGGTTTTTGTAGATTTATATAACAAAGGTAAGGTGTACAGAGGGTACCGAATGGTAAACTGGGATCCACAGGCCAAAACCACCTTAAGTGACGAAGAGGTTAATTACATTGAAAAGCAAGGGAATTTATACTATTTAAACTATAAGATTGAAGGTTCTGAAGACTCTTTAACCATTGCTACCACACGTCCTGAAACTATCATGGGCGATACCGCTATTTGTATTAACCCAAATGACAAGCGTTTTACCCACTTGAAAGGTAAAAAAGCAATTGTGCCTATCTGCAACCGTGTCGTGCCAATTATTGAAGACGAATATGTAGATGTAGAATTTGGTACAGGATGCTTAAAAGTAACACCGGCTCATGACGAAAACGATAAAATGCTGGGCGATAAACACAAGTTGGAAGTGATCGATATATTTAATGACGATGCTACTCTGAATAGCTTCGGGATGCATTATGAAGGGAAAGACCGCTTTGTAGCACGTCGTGAAATCGTTAAAGAACTGGAAGGTTCTGGCGTTTTGATCAAAACCGAACAACACACCAATAAAATTGGAACAAGCGAAAGAACAGGCGCTGTAATTGAGCCGAAACTAAGCGACCAGTGGTTTCTTGATATGAAAACGTTAGCGAAACCCGCGCTGGATGCTGTATTGGAAAAAGATGTGAATTTAGTTCCTGAAAAGTTTGTAAATACCTACCGTCACTGGATGGAAAACGTTCGCGATTGGAATATATCACGCCAGTTATGGTGGGGACATCAGATTCCTGCGTATTTCTATGGCGATGGAAAAGAAGACTACGTAGTTGCCGAAACGATAGAAGCAGCTTTAAAACTAGCGCAAGAAAAAACTGATAACGATCAACTAACTACTGCCGATTTAAAACAAGACCCGGATGCACTTGATACCTGGTTTTCTTCCTGGTTATGGCCTATAAGTGTTTTTAACGGAATTATGGAGCCGGATAATGAAGAAATTAACTACTACTATCCTACGAACGATCTGGTTACAGCACCAGAAATCTTGTTTTTCTGGGTGGCACGTATGATCATTGCCGGTTATGAATACCGCGGTGAAAAACCTTTTACTAATGTATATTTAACGGGGATTGTACGGGACAAGCAGCGCCGAAAGATGAGTAAGCAGCTAGGAAATTCCCCAGATCCTATTGCATTAATGAATCAATATGGGGCAGACGGGATACGTGTAGGGATGCTGCTAAGCTCACCGGCAGGAAACGATTTAATGTTTGACGAAGACCTGTGCAAGCAAGGGAGTGGTTTTGTAAATAAAATCTGGAACGCCTATCGTTTAATAGAAGGGTGGGAGGTTTCAGAAACCGAACCCGCTTCCGAAGCTTCAAAAATTGCAATTTCGTGGTATAAAAGTAAATTCCAGAAAACAATTGCAGAGCTAGAAGACCACTACAGTAAATACCGTATTAGCGATGCGCTCATGAGTACGTATAAACTGGTTTGGGACGATTTTTGTTCCTGGTTGCTGGAAATGGTAAAACCAGAATACCAAAAACCCATTGCTGCTGAAACCTATGCTGAGGTGATTTCAATTCTGGAGGAAAACTTAAAAGTGTTGCACCCGTTTGTACCTTTTATTTCTGAAGAGATCTGGCAACATATTACTGAAAGAACACCGGAAGAAGCATTGATAATCTCCCAATGGCCTAAAACTTCAGATGTTGACACGCAGATCATTAAAAACTTTGACGTGGCCTCTGAAGTAATTTCAGGAATACGAACCATTCGAAAGCAGAAGAACATTTCATTTAAAGACTCAATCTCGCTTTCAGTTATTAATAATGAAAAAGCTAGTACGCAGTTTGATGCGGTGATTTCAAAACTGGGAAATATTTCTGAATTAAATTATGTAGACGCACCCGTAGATGGAGCGCTTACTTTCCGTGTAAAATCGAACGAGTATTTTATACCTATTGAAGGTGCAATTAACGTTGAAGAAGAAATAGAAAAGCTTCAAGAAGAGCTAATATATACCGAAGGCTTTTTAAAGAGTGTTCAGAAAAAGCTAAGTAACGAGCGTTTTGTTGCGGGAGCCCCCGAAAAGGTTGTTGCTATAGAAAAGCAAAAAGAGGCAGATGCCCTTGCAAAGATTGAAACAATTAAGGCAAGCCTTGCAGGATTGCAATAGTCAAAACCCGTTAAAAACCTTTAAATTGTTTTAAAATCACGTTAAATCCCTCTTTCTGAGGTGTGATTGTCTGTATCTTGCTGTAAAACCAAGAGTAATGGAACAAGCAAAGTATGATCAAATGCAAGCAATGCTGAACAAGCTGGAGGATATTAAAAACAGCCAGGAAAGTATTATAGATAAGATTAATCACGTAATCACAGACCTTTTTCAAAACCCCGATAAAGATCTTGAAAAAGTGATGGAAGAGGCGCATCAAAGAGCTTCAGATAATGTAGACAAGATTCGTGATGCGATGGAGGAATATGAAATAAAATTTAACAAAGCACAGCAATCGTAATTTAAAATAAACACTTACTAATTAATGGCAGTCCTAAAGGGCTGTCATTTTTTTTACTTTCTATATAAAAAATACTGGTTCACAGCATCAATATATTCCTGCTTTGCTTCATCTTGAGACAGGTCTTTAGTTTGAAACAGTGCATTGGTTTTAAAGGCGCTTATTAAAGGGTTACTTCCGCTGGGACGGTCCTCACTATTGGTAGCTTTTTTGTAATAGGCATAGAGACGTAATAAGACATCGGCTGGGAAAGCTTCTTCGTGCTCGTTAATGCTTTGCACAGCTTTTTTAAAAGCGATATCTAATTCTTCCGATGTCATTACTATAATTTATGGACTTTTTTAAGTGCCTAAAGTTATGGGCTTACGTGCACTAAAGTTGTGTTCATCTTTAATTTTGCCTACAGCCTACTTTTCTGCTAGCACGGTAATGCCCCCTTTAACTTTCTCATTAAGAGCTACGTTAATTTTTGTTCCAAGAGGCAAGTAAATATCTACGCGAGAGCCAAATTTTATAAAGCCGCTATCGCTGGCCTGCTCAACGGTTTCACCTTCTTTGGCGTAGTTTACAATACGTTTTGCTAAAGCTCCTGCTATTTGGCGGTGCAAAACCTCTCCAAAGGTTTCAGACTTTACTACTACCGTTGTTCTTTCGTTTTCTTCGCTGGATTTTGGGTGCCAGGCAACTAAAAATTTTCCAGGATGGTATTTACTGAATGTTACATTTCCGCCCACGGGATAGCGGGTTACGTGTACATTAATAGGCGACATAAAAACGGAGACTTGTAAGCGTTTGTCCTTAAAGTATTCCTTTTCGAATACTTCTTCAATTACCACTACTTTTCCGTCTACAGGAGATAACACGTGCGCTTCATTTAAAGGAAAGTGTCTTTTAGGATTTCTGAAAAACTGAAGAATCAACAATAAAAAGACGACCAGAGTTAAAATGATCCCCCCTTTGTAAAGCTGGTTACCTACAAAATAATTGGCCACCAGGCTTAAGATGACAACCAGAGAAAAACTGATTAAAATTATTTTATTTCCTTCTTTATGAAACATAATCTACAATTAATAAAAATGCATATAAAAACGGACTCGCATACATAATGCTGTCCAGTCTATCGTATAATCCTCCATGCCCGGGCATTAGGGATCCGCTGTCTTTAACACCGGCCTGACGTTTAAATTTTGATTGTACAAGGTCGCCTATAGTACCAAATAAAGAGGCAATTAAAGCCAGGCAAATCCACACCCACAGCTCGTATAATTCTGTAAAGTTAAAGATAATAAATGCTGCCAACATGGATCCTGCGATACCGCCTAAAAAACCTTCTACGGTTTTGTTTGGAGAAATTCGTTCAATTAACTTATGTTTTCCAAAGGATTTACCTACCATATACGCCATGCAATCGTTACTCCAGATAAGGGTGAAAATACCGATGATGAGTTTTGGGAAAAAATCGTTTTGCTGAAAAGGGATAAGGGTAAGAAATACAAACCCACTGATAACATAAAAAATTACAGTGATGTATTTTTTCTTTTCGAACATTGGAATTTTTGTTGTCCACAGTATGTCTTTCAGTAAAAATAGGTTTACAAAGCACGTTAAGATGAGGTACAGATAAATCGCGTTACTATCGAAAATATCGTAGCTCAAAAAGTACATAAATCCTATAAGCAAGACATAGGCTATGTAGCTTTTAAGGTGTACAAGGCGTAAAAATTCGGTAAGGGTGATTCCGGCAAGAATCAGGAAAAGTACCATCAACCATTCGTGCGAGGTGTACATCGAGAATACAATGATAACAACATAGAGTAATCCCGAAATGGTCCGAACGATAAGTTCTTTCATAAATTAAAGGTCTTCCAGAAGCAGCAAATATAAGTTTTTTGTGCTACTTCCATAACTCATAAAGTCCTTTTCTTTCTTACTCTCAAAGTCTTGAATGGTCGTAATGTTGCTAGGAATTTTACCCTGGCACTGGTTTTTTATAATGCGCAGGCCTTCGCTAATGGTGTCAACTAACTGACTGGTAGTAGCAAAGATAATAATGTTGTCTGGAAGTTCATGGAGTTTCTTTTCCTTCATCTGGTTTGAAGAGAGCAGGATGGAGCCGTTGTTGGCAACCAGGCTTTCACAGGTAGAAAGAAAAAAAGTGGTGTTTCCTTTTTTGCTGAAGGTTAAGTTAAAACCATCAAATCGTGAGATGAGTTGTTCGTTAATACAGAAGACATCGGTTTCATACCAATCGTTTTCTAAAAGAATATTGTCAAAAGCTTCTAAGGTTTCTTCAAGATTTTCGCAGTAGAGAAATTTCCCGCCGTTTTTATTAAAGTTATAGGTGAATTTTTCGTCTATGGGAAGTTTTTCTTCTGGGTAATATTTACCTCTTGCTTCTTTTTCTGAAGCTTTATTCTTATTGGGGTTTAAAAGTCTTTTAAATAGACTCATGCAGTACTAGTATTGAGGAGTGTAAATAGCTTTTGCTGTAAAGATAAAAAATCTTAGTTGAAGTATAGTTCAACAAACCAAAAGTTTATATAATTACAACGTCTCTTACTCGTCTACTATTGTCTTTGTTTCACTTGTTTCAGAAGGAGGGATAATAGGTGGGGTAGTTTCAGTTAGCTTTACCTCTTCCGGTTTCTTAAAAGGACGCTTTCCAAAAATACGCTCTAAACTTTCCTTGAAAATAACTTCTTTTTCTAGTAATTCTTCAGCTAACAAGGTAAGCTTATCTTTATTATCTTCCAGCAACTTGATGGCTCTTTGGTATTGTTCTTCAATAATACTGGAGATTTCCTTGTCAATAGCTTCCGCAGTTTTTTCACTGTAAGGTTTGCTAAAGTTATATTCAGACTGTCCTGAAGAATCGTAATAGGTTAAATTTCCGATCTTTTCATTCAATCCATATATGGTCACCATAGCACGGGCTTGTTTGGTCACTTTTTCAAGATCACTCAAGGCGCCTGTGGATATTTTATCGAAAATCACCCGTTCTGCAGCACGGCCACCCATGGTTGCGCACATTTCGTCCAGCATTTGTTCAGGACGCACAATTAAGCGTTCTTCCGGTAAATACCAGGCAGCACCCAGGGATTGCCCACGTGGTACTATGGTAACTTTTACCAGCGGCGCGGCATGCTCCAGCATCCAGCTTACAGTGGCGTGACCAGCTTCGTGAAAAGCAATTGCTTTTTTCTCGTCCGGAGTAATGATTTTATTTTTCTTTTCAAGACCGCCCACAATCCTGTCTACAGCATCTAAGAAATCCTGTTTTGTAACCGCCTTCTTTTCTTTACGCGCAGCGATAAGTGCGGCTTCGTTACATACGTTTGCAATATCTGCTCCTGAAAACCCTGGGGTTTGTTTTGCTAAGAAATCTGTATCCAGCGAATCGTCCTGTACGATAGGGCGCAAGTGTACTTCAAAAATTTCCTTACGCTCCCGAACGTCCGGAAGGTCCACATAAATCTGTCGGTCGAAACGTCCGGCACGCATTAATGCTTTGTCCAGAACATCGGCACGGTTGGTTGCTGCTACCACAATTACGTTGGTATTGGTTCCAAAACCGTCCATTTCGGTTAGTAGTTGGTTTAAGGTATTTTCACGCTCGTCGTTAGAGCCAGAGAAGTTGTTTTTTCCTCTTGCACGACCAATGGCGTCAATTTCATCGATAAATATAATAGACGGAGATTTTTCCTTTGCCTGCTTAAATAAGTCACGTACACGGGAAGCACCTACTCCTACGAACATTTCTACAAAATCTGAACCGGACAGGGAGAAAAATGGTACTTGCGCTTCTCCTGCTACTGCTTTTGCGAGTAGAGTTTTACCTGTTCCCGGAGGGCCAACTAACAGGGCTCCTTTCGGAATTTTTCCACCCAAGGAGGTATACTTTTCAGGATTTTTCAAGAAGTCTACAATTTCCTGTACTTCTTCTTTAGCGCCTTCCAGTCCTGCAACGTCTTTAAACGATGTTTTTACATCGGTTTTTTCATCAAAAAGTTTTGCTTTCGATTTTCCAATATTGAAAATCTGCCCACCGGCACCGCCACCGGCACCAGAAGACATACGGCGCATGATAAAAATCCAGATACCAATAATTACGGCAAAAAAAATAATAGAGGGTAAAAATTCGGCCAATAGATTGGTTTCGGTGTCCCAGACAACTTTGGTGTCAATATTATTTTCAGCTTTTATGGTGTTTATGCTGTTTTCAAAATTTTGAAGATCTCCAAATTCAAACTGGTAAAAAGCCTCATTAGCACCTGGGGCTAATAATGAATTATCATTCTTTTTGGCGTGTACCTGTTTTTTCTTTGCTTCTGGAGTTAAGTAGATTTTGGCTACTTTCTTGTTTACAATCTCCACTTTCTCTATATCCCCATCTCTAAGGAAGGTTTGGAAATCGGATTGCGTAGTTTTCTTAGGTTGTGTAAGTCCGCCACCAAAAAACTGGCTAAACAGAATTACAACTATAAAAATTATAGCGTATATCCAGTAGTAATTAAACTTAGGTTTACGCGCTTCAGGTTTTTTATTTTCTTTAGCCATGCGGCGTGTTTGTTTTTAGTAAGTGGTTTCTATTTTAACAGTTTTGGCATCTCCCCAAAGTCCTTCGATATCGTAAAATTCACGAATTTGTTTCTGGAAAACGTGCACAACGATATGAACATAATCCATTAAGATCCATTCGGCATTTTCAGTACCTTCAATGTGCCACGCTTTTTCTTTCAAGCTTTTACTAACTGTTTTTTGTATGGAGTTAACGATAGCATTTACCTGTGTGTTTGAGGTACCATCGCAAATAATGAAGTAATCGCAAACGGTATTTTCCAACTCTCTAAGGTCCAATATTTCAATGTTTTGACCTTTCACTTCCTCAATACCTTTAATGATATGAGCTACCAGTATGTCTTTGTCGGTTTCTTTTTTTGACATTCAATAATTTTATTTGTGCAAAGTTATCACTTTTTTGTTTCTTTAACGTGGTTCTACCCTGCAAGTAACTTTAAAATATTTCATTTGAATATAATCAAACTTAATGCCATTGACTCCACAAACTCCTACCTTAAACAAATGGTAGTGAATAGCCTCGTTGAAGATGAACTTGTGGTCACGGCGGCCCAGCAAAAAAAGGGTAGGGGGCAACACGGTGCCCGTTGGCAGAGCCAGGCGGGTAAGGGCCTTGCATGTAGCTTGTTTAAAAGGTTTGATAGGTTTCTAATTAAAGATCAGTTTTTGCTGAATATGCAGGTTTCACTAAGTGTTTTAGAGGCTCTCCAAGACCTTGGGATCCCAAAGGTTGCTGTAAAATGGCCTAACGACATTATGTCACACGGGCAAAAGTTGGCAGGTATTTTAATTGAAAATCAAATAAAAGGGAATTACATAGATTCAAGTATCATAGGTATTGGTCTAAATGTAAATGAAACTTCTTTTGATGAATTACCACAAGCAACATCCCTCAAATTGGTTTCAGGAAATACCTTTTCTGTTGAAGAGGTGCTTCAAAAAGTAGCTAAAAGTGTTTTTTCAACATTGAAAGCACTTCATGCCTCCAATTTTGAATTAATCCGAAAGAAGTATCACGAAAATTTATTCCGAAAAGATAAAATCTCAGTTTTTGAAACTCCCGCAGGCACACAAAAAAACGGAATTATACAGGGAGTCACTTTACAAGGAAAACTGCTAATTGCCCACGAAGACGAGGCAGTTATTGAATATGATTTAAAAGAAATAAAGTTATTACTCTAAAGGTTTAAATTGTTTCCAGGTTTGTTGCCAACGTTTCTAAAAACTTTGTAATGGGGCCTTTTATCATCATTTTCATCATGGGGTTGAAGTCTCCTTCAAACAAAAGCACAGCAGTCGAAGTGTTGTTAGTAACTTCAGTAATGTTTCCAGTGAGTGTAAAAGGCAGCTTATCGCTCATAGCGCCTAAAATAACCTGGTTGGGAGCATTCACTTCCTTTACTTCCAGCGCAATTTCTGGCATCCCTTTTAATGCAAAGACAAATGCATTTTCATTAATCACCTCAAATTTGCTGATGTTTTCTGGCATAAGTTGTTCAAAATTCTTCACGTCGCTTAAATAAGCGCATAAGTCAGTTGCAGCTTTTTGAACGGTTACTTTTTTACTTTCAATTTTCATTTAGATTGTTTTGGGGGGTGTTATGATTTTACAGTTGGGTTCCAGTTAGCGGGATCTTTACGCCATTGCGAAAGTACAGTAGCTTCGTTTGCATTAATGTAATTGGATCTTTCGGCTTGTATCAATAAATTTTCGTAATTGCTTAAGGTGTTTAAGGTTACTTTAGCATCTTTAAAATTTTTGGTAGCCACATCAAACCCGTACGTGAAAATTGCCAGCATGCCTTTTACGTTCACACCTGCTTCTTCTAAAGCATCTACAGCAAGAAGACTGCTTTTTCCAGTACTAATTAGGTCTTCAACAACTACAACATTCGCGCCTTTTTGAATAAAACCTTCAATTTTATTTTGACGCCCGTGTTTTTTTGCATCTGGACGAACATAACAAAACGGTACATTTAGAAAATCTGCAACCAATATCCCAATACCAATTGCACCTGTGGCAACCCCTGCAATAGCATCCGGTTTGCCGTATAGCTCTTCAATTTGCCTGGCGATTTGCTCTCGCAGGTATGTCCTGATCATAGGATACGACAGTGTAATGCGATTGTCACAGTAAATTGGAGATTGCCAGCCCGACGCCCAAGTAAAAGGGTTTTGTGGTTGTAATTTTATTGCATTAATTTGCAACAATAATTCAGCTGTTTTGTGAGCTGTTTCTTTATGTAAAATCATACTGCAAATGTATAAAGTTTTTGTAAAAGACATTCCAATAATTCTCTCTACTGAAAAAAAAATTGGAAGTAACTACAAGTCTATCCCTATTAAATTAGCTCGCTTCAAGAAAATTATTAAAAAAATTAATAATGGTGAGCTGTTGTATGTGAATTTATACCACAAGAATCCTGAAAAATTAGAGCAGTTTCTTTTTAAGAAGTTAAAGGTTGTGGAGGCCGGTGGCGGGATGGTTTTTAACGGAAAAAAGGAAATATTATTCATTAGAAGAAACTCCAAATGGGACCTGCCTAAAGGGAAGGTTGAAAAAGGAGAAAGCTATGAAGAAGCAGCCATTCGTGAAACCATGGAGGAAACGGGTGTAAAAGATCTACAGGTGAAGCGTTTTATAACAAAAACCTACCATGTGTTTAAGCGTAATGATAAATTTAGGCTGAAAGTAACCTATTGGTACGAAATGTATACAGACTACAATGGTGAGCTTATTCCTGAAGCTAACGAGGGCATTAAAAAAGTAAAATGGAAAAATTTTGAAAAAGCCCAAAAGGCATTGCAGGATTCTTACGAAAATATAAAGCTTTTGTTTCCGAAAGAATACCTAACCACCCACCCTAACGATAGGGTATCGTAAGTGCGTCGTTTCGTAATTGGGAGATTTTTTGTGAATCCAGTCTAACTGTGCAAACCAGTTATTTGCAAAGGCTGGGTCTTCGGCTTTTTTTGCTTCAAATTCTTTTTTAATTTCTGGATTGTCGTTCAGAAATTCAAATGCTTTATCTTCCCAGACATAAGGTGAAAAACCTTCTTTTTGCTGTAAAATAGTGTCAAAAAAGTTCCAGTTAAAAAAGGAGTCGACTGCCGATGGTTCCAGTGTTTCCAGTAAATAGCGAACGCCGTACTGATTGGTTTCAACAATGTAATCTCCTTTTTTTATGGTAACATTTTCTGTGGTTGCTTCCACTTGAGTGTTGTAGTGTAAGTAATGTCCTTCGTAAGGAGTCTGACGGGTTTGATAGTCTTTAATATGGTATACTTCTGCAGAGAGAGTTGTGTCTTTAGGTGCTCTTTCGTACTTGATCTTGTTCTGTTTCAGTAAATCAATCACATGCCATTGCCCTTGTGGGATGATATACTTTTCGGGAATCGTAACGCTGGCTGTGGGTTTAAAAGTATTGTAATAGGTGGTTTCTCTTGTGAACGGTTTGTCGCGGTCAAATTTCAACCTGTTTTGACCGGTTACTACGCTAGGGATACGGCTGGCCTCATACCCTTTAAACTGTAAGGTTGTAGTTTTACTGCTGTCCACCTGCCATTGAATAGGATAGGTGTTTCCGGTTTTATAAAGATCTCTGTCAGCTTTTTTCAGGGTTTTTACAACTTCGGTATCTTCATCTGCAATCTTTAGAAACTGTTTCATTAATTCGTAGGTTCCTTCAACCCGTTGTTTGTAAGGTTTTAGCATATGGGTTTCTACCATCATCCCTACAGTTCCGTACAAGGTGGTATAGCCTGTGGAATATCTGGGGGAGTCCATAAACTGGGTGAAACCAGCTTCCGGGGATTGGTTAAACACGTTTACATAAGGAGTAATGTCCCACTTGTTCTTTTGAAGGCTGTCTTCCAGCCTCGGCATAAAAGAGGTATGTACGTATTCGCCCAGTTCTCCGCCTAGTTTATTATGCTGCGTAAATAAATGGGTAAGAGTATACTGGTAGTCTGCTCCATTACTCACGTGATTGTCTATAAAATAATCTGGTTTTACAATGCTGAAGATATTAGCAAATGCCTTTGCATTTTTTGTATCTGCTTTTATAAAGTCTCTGTTTAAGTCGTAATTTCTGGCATTGCCTCTAAAGCCATACTCTTTTGGACCGTTTTGATTGGTTCGGGAGTGGGAGTTCCGGTTTAAGGCACCCCCAACATTATAGATGGGAATAACTGCAATAATTAAATTCTTAGGTGCTTCAATTTTTCCATCTGCCAAATCGCGAAGTAGAAGCATACTGGCATCTATACCATCACTTTCTCCGGGGTGAATACCATTATTAATAAGAAGAATGCTCCTAGTGTCGTTTGTTGAAAATTCCGATTCAAACGAACGATTAGGATTATATGTCACTAAATGTAACGGCTCTCCACTATCTGTTTTTTGCATGTCGTATACAGCGACAGCATTGTGGGTTTCCGACAAATTTTTGTAAAAAGAGATGACCTCTTGATAAGTAGCTGTCTCCAGACCCGATGAAGTTTCAAAGCGAGTTTCAAAAGTAAAGTTGGTTGTTGCCTTTTTTTTTGAACAGCTTGAAAAAAGGATAATTGTGATAAAAAGAGGTAAAGAGTACGATTTTAACATTTTTTTTGCATAAAAGTTGTACATAAAATTAATAAAATGTGCGGTAAATTGAAATGGTTGTTTATATTTGTTGTTCAATATTAAACTTTAAATACATAATTATTATGAAAAAAATTACTTTTTTAGCGGCGGCTCTTGTAGGTTTTGCAGGTTTCGCACAAAGTTTTGACGCTGTATCAAACGCTGTTTCTTCAACTCCTGCTACAGGTGAGGCAGTACTTTGGGACCAGCCTAGAGAAGAAACTGGTGGAATCGTTTCTTGTATTAACAACGTACCATCTGGTGTATTTTCTGCTGACGATTTCGTTTTAGCTGAATCTAGCAGAATCGATATGATTCGAGTAAGCGGATTTAACAACAATGCAAACTTAGAAACAGACATTACAGGATATAGCCTTTACATCTACGAAGATGCATTTGGTTTGCCATCTGGTGATCCAAGTTCTGCTGGAGACGGAGTATTCGAAGCTATCGAATTAGATCCAGCTGATCCTGCATTAACGGCTGATTATACAGTTGGAGATGTTTCTTTCACAGTAGACATTGGAATGGTAAATGGTGGTGATTTAGTATTACCAGCTGGTAACTACTGGGTAGTTGCTGCACCAAGTATCGATATTCCAGACTTCGACGGAGGTAACCGTTGGAACTGGAGCCAGGGAACAGAGCAAGCTGGAGGAGAAGCTAGTGCTGTTTTAATTGATGTTGATGACAACTTTGGTGGTGGTTTCACTACTTGGACAGACTTTGCTACTTTAGGTATCGCTTGGGATGGTCTTGTGTTTACTGTTGAAGGTGAGCCACAAGAAATCATCGGAGTAAACGATAACCTTGCTTCTGTAGTTTCTATTTTCCCTAACCCAACTCAAGACAGATTAAATGTTTCTGTTCCTTCTGATGTAAAGATCAACAATGCTGTTCTTTATGATGTATTAGGAAAAGACACTGGTCTTAAATTGTCTAACGGGACTATCAATACTTCTAGCCTTGCAAGAGGAGTTTACATGTTAAACATCCAGACTGACAGAGGTACTTTAACTGAGAAGATTGTTAAGCAATAAGCTATTTATTAAAATAGAGTATCTTATCATAAGAAAAAGCTCCACACTAGTGGGGCTTTTTTTATGCCTTTATTTTTCACACATATACTGGTAAAGAACGTTAGCGTTAAAGCAATGCATACGATGTTGTATTGACGTTCTGTTTCTTAGAAGAGTAAGAGGCTGTTAAGTGCCTCTTGCCACTATTACAGTTATTACTACCAGAAGAGCTCCCGTAGCTACAATTACTACTGAACTTGTAACGTTAGAGCAACTATAGGATCCTCTCTTTATAGTTTCTAAATGAGCCTTACCAATAGCCAGTTGGTTTGTGCTGAAGTTTTCCACGAAGTATATTTACTAATATATTGTGTAGCACATTTACCCAGGGCTGGGGTATAGAAACAAAAAATCCTACTAAGAATAATTAGTAGGATTTTAAAAGTTATTAGATGAAGGTTGCTTACCCGTTCATTGAAATAAGGAACTCTTCGTTGTTTTTAGTTTGTCTAAAGCGATCATTAATAAATTCCATAGCTTCTACCGGGTTCATATCTGCCAGGTATTTTCGCATTACCCACATACGTTGTATGGTGTTTTCATCAAGTAATATATCGTCACGACGTGTGCTTGAAGACGTAAGGTCTATAGCAGGGAAGATACGACGGTTAGATATTTTTCTGTCTAACTGTAGTTCCATGTTACCTGTACCCTTAAATTCTTCAAAGATTACTTCGTCCATTTTACTACCTGTTTCAGTAAGTGCTGTGGCGATAATACTTAAAGAACCACCATTTTCAATATTACGTGCCGCACCAAAGAAACGTTTCGGTTTGTGCAGTGCATTTGCATCTACACCCCCACTTAAAATCTTACCACTGGCTGGCTGTACTGTGTTATAAGCTCTAGCCAAACGGGTAATAGAATCCAGTAGTATGACAACATCGTGGCCACATTCAACCAATCTTTTAGCCTTATCAATAACTAGGTTGGCAACGCGAACGTGTTCTGTAGCTTCTTTGTCAAAAGTTGAAGCAACTACCTCGCCGTTTACATTACGTTGCATATCGGTAACTTCCTCCGGGCGCTCGTCAATCAATAAAATTATCTGGTATACCTCAGGATGGTTTGCGGCAATAGCGTTTGCAATATCCTTAAGTAACATTGTTTTACCTGTTTTAGGTTGTGAGACAATCATACCACGTTGTCCTTTTCCTATAGGGGCAAAAAGGTCGATAATTCTCGTAGAAATGGTACTTTGCTTATCGGCCAGATTAAATTTTTCCTGTGGAAACAGCGGTGTTAAGTGCTCAAAAGAAACTCGATCTCTTACTACATTCGGGTTTAGGCCGTTAATTTTATTTACCTTAATAAGTGGGAAATACTTCTCACCTTCTTTCGGTGGACGTACCTCTCCAAGTACGGTATCTCCAGATTTTAATCCGAATAAACGTATTTGCGATTGCGATACATAAATATCGTCTGGAGAAGAAAGGTAATTGTAGTCACTGGAGCGCAAAAAGCCATAACCGTCTTGCATGATATCCAGAACACCTTCACTTTCTATAATTCCATCAAACTCATAGTCTGGTTCTTTATAGCGGTTTCGGGTATCTTTATTACCGTTATTTTTATGCTGTCCTTTGTTAGAACGATTTGTATTTCGGTTATCGTTCTTAGTATTTTTGTTTGTGTCTTTCTGATTTCTTTGGCGATTATCACTTTTATTGGACTTGTCGCTTTTATCGTTATTAGACTGTTGTTTTTGATCAGAATTAGACTTTGCAGCCTCTTTTTTAGAGTCGTTGCGTGTGTTTTTTTTCTGAGAGTCCGATCTTTTGTTGTCTGAACTCTGGTTGCGATTGTCGCTTTTAGGAGCCCGTTTTTGTGGAGCCTTTTTATCTGTAGACTCTGTTTTGGTATCCGAAGACTCTGTATTCTTTGTAGAAGTGGCTGCAGGAGCTGCTTTTTCTTCAGTCACAACAGATTTTACGGCCTTAGGATTGGCAGCTTGGTAATCTAGTATCTGGTATACTAGGTCTAATTTTTTGAGGCTTCTGTATTTGGGTACTTTTAAAGTTTTAGCCAATTCCTGAAGCTCAGGTAGCTTTTTTGCTTTTAATTCTGAAATTTCTAACATGTAAGTATAGGAATAATGTTTAGTTGATTGTAAAAAATCGTTATCGTTAAGAAGATACTTTTATTGAAAAATATATCGAAGACTAAGTAACCTTTATTGAGGTGGTTACGAATTGATGTTACAATAATACGATAATATTTTAAATTGAACGGTTAAATCTTTCAAAAAGAAACCTTATTTTTGCTTCCGCTAAAGCAAGTACGCAATGTTACAACGCATACAAACTGTATATATAATTATTTCTGCCCTGGTAATGGGTTGCTTGTATATCTGGTTTCCTTCTATTGTAGATGAAGCTGGTAACACTGTAATTGCAAGAAATGAAGTTTTAGTTTTCGGACTTGTTTTTGTTTCCATAGCTTTGGCAATTATATCAATTTTGAGTTTTAAGAAACGGCAATTCCAGTTTGTGATGAACCGTTTAAACATCATATCAAACTTTGTATTACTGGGAGTTTTCGTTTACAGGTCTCTAAAAGTATCTGGAGAAACATTGGTTTCTGAGAAAGGTATTGGGGTGTTACTTCCTATCATTTCTATCGTTTTTTTAGTGTTGGCCAATAAGGCCATCAAAAAGGATGAGGATCTCGTAAAATCTGTAGATCGTTTACGATAAACTATAGCTTAGTATTATTAGTGCAAGACCCTTGAAGAATGCCATCTTCAAGGGTTTTTTTATCTGGGAATTTCAATTACTTCCAGGTTTTTTATCTCTCGTCCCTGAATCTCAAACCGTAACATAGTCCTTACTTTATGAAACCCGTGTGTGCCTATTGCACCTGGATTCATATGGATTAGGTTCAGTTTTTTATCGGGCATTACTTTTAAGATATGCGAATGTCCCGTGATGAATATTCGTGGTGGGTTCAATTTTATTTCTTCTCGTATTCGTGGATTATAGCGTCCAGGATATCCGCCAATATGTGTAATCCATACCGAAACATCCTCACACATAAACCTATGGTCCAGAGGGAACTCTGCCCGTGCTTCGGTACTATCTATATTCCCATAGACCGCACGAAGGGGTTTTAGTTTTTTAAGTGTATCGGTTACCTTTAAATCTCCAATATCGCCCGCATGCCATACTTCATCGGCTTGCTTTGCATATTTTAAAATTGTTTCATCCAGATAACTGTGAGTGTCGCTAAGAAGAAGGATTTTGGTCAATTGGGTTTGTTTTTAGCAAAGATAAAGTTTATGAGGTTAAAAGTTGAGGAGTTGAGGAGTTGAGGAGTTGTGAAGAATAATTGAGATTTTTTAAATCGTAGCTCGTAAATAGTAAATCGGTATTGCTTTTGAATTTTTAACACTTTATTTTTCACTTATACCTTTAATCCCTAAAGTAGCCGAGGCTCATAGTCTTTTATTATTAGTTAACTATTTTTCTTCTTTATTCTTTCAACGCAGTGGTCTTTTATCTATTTCGTATTTTTGCTGAAACTTTAAAACTCTTTTTTTGCGTTACTTCATTGAACTTGCTTACAACGGAACCAGCTACCACGGCTGGCAAATGCAGCCCAATGCGGTGAGTGTACAGGAGGTTTTAGAAAAAACACTTTCTACCTTTTTCAGGGAAGAGGTAAAGGTAGTTGGAGCGGGGAGGACAGACGCCGGAGTGCACGCCAGACAGTTATTCGCTCATTTCGATGTAGCGGAAGCTATCGAGGTAGAAAAAACAGTCTATAAACTGAATTCCTTTCTTCCAAAAGATATTTCAATACAGGGAATTCGCAATGTGGCAGACGAAGCTCACGCCCGATTTCACGCAACTTCCCGAGAGTATGAATACCTTATTACGTTGCGTAAAGACCCTTTTCAGCAAGACCTGGCATATCAAATTAACCTGAAACCAGATGTAGCTTTAATGAATAAAGCAGCAGAAATTCTATTGCTGTATAGCGATTTTCAATGCTTTTCACGAAGCAACACAGATGTAAAGACCTACCTTTGCAGGGTGACAAAAGCAGTTTGGGAAATGGAAGGTTTTACCCTGAAATTTACCATTACGGCAGATCGTTTTTTACGAAACATGGTGCGTGCCATTGTGGGAACGCTATTGGATGTAGGTTTTGGAAAAATAACACTGGATCAAGTTCACGAAATTATTAAAAGTAAAGACAGGAGTAATGCAGGTGCTTCAGCTCCGGCACACGGGCTGTATCTTACAAAAGTTTGTTATCCGCACACTATCTTTGTAACCAAATAATAACAGCCCCCAATACTAAATTTATGGCTAAGGAATCAGGAAAAGCATTCGATTTTAGACTTTTTAAAAGGTTGTTGGCGTTTACCAATGCGTACCGTTTTACTTTTTATTTTGTCGCCTTTGCTGCCATTGCAATGTCTGTTTTGGGAGTGTTGACACCCCATTTACTGCAGCTGGCGATAGATGAAGCGATGTTTAATAAAGATTTGCCATTGCTTCAATACTACTTACTGTTAATGCTGGGGGTGCTTATTCTGGAAGTGTTATTTCAGTTTTCTTTTATTTACTACGCCAATTGGTTAGGACAAAATGTGATTAAGGATATCCGTGTAAAGCTGTTCAAATTAATGACCAGTTTTAGAATGAGGTACTTCGATAAAAGTGCTGTTGGAAGATTAACCACCCGAGCGGTAAACGACATTGAAACTATTTCCTCTATCTTCAGTCAGGGGTTGTTTATGATCATTAGCGACCTGCTTAAAATGGGGGCCATTGCAGGAATTATGCTGTATAAAAGCTGGAAGCTGGCATTAATAGTCTTCGCAATTTTACCTCTTATTTTGTATGCTACACGTGTTTTTCAACGTGCCATGAAAGTGGCTTTTGAGGATGTGAGAAATCAGGTTGCCAACTTAAATTCGTTTGTACAAGAGCGTATTACGGGAATGAAGATTGTTCAAATCTTTACCCGGGAAAAAACTGAATACAAACAATTCAAGGAAATAAATGAGAAACATAAAAAAGCGTGGGTAAAAACTGTGTGGTACAATTCCATCTTTTTCCCAATTGCCGAAATGGCCTCAAGTATTGCCATTGGTCTCGTGGTTTGGTACGGTGGCCTGAATGCTGCAGGCGGTGGGATTATAACGTTGGGAATTGTCACAGCTTTTATTCAGTACTCACAAATGTTATTCCGTCCCTTACGACAGATAGCCGATAAGTTCAATACCTTACAAATGGGGATGGTGGCAGCCAATCGTGTTTTCGGAATTTTGGACACCAAGGCGCATATTGATAACGATGGTGTTTTAGAACTAGGTAAAGCAAAAGGGGCGATTACTTTTGAGAATGTTCGCTTCGGTTATAACGAAAATGAAGAAGTGATCAAGGACATTTCTTTCGAAGTTTACCCTGGGCAAACCATTGCAATTGTTGGTGCTACAGGCGCTGGTAAATCTACCATTATTAATTTGCTGAACCGTTTTTATGAAATCAACAGCGGTCGGATACTTGTGGATAGAAACGAAATAAAAGAGTATACCCTGTCGTCACTGCGAAATCAAATTGCAGTGGTGTTACAGGATGTATTTTTATTTGCAGACACTATTTTGAACAACATTACGCTTAATAACGATTCCATTACCGAAGAAGAAGTAATTGCGGCAGCCAAGGAAATTGGTGTGCACGGCTTTATCACTTCATTACCCGGTGGTTACCAGTACAATGTAAAAGAGCGCGGGACGATGCTTTCTTCAGGACAACGACAGTTAATTGCATTTTTGAGAGCGTATGTAAGTGACCCCGGGATCTTAATCCTGGACGAGGCTACTTCTTCCATAGATTCTTATTCCGAAGAAATGATACAAAAGGCAACCGATAAAATTACAGAAGGACGCACGTCTATCGTAATTGCGCACCGTTTGGCAACTGTTAAAAAAGCCGATAAAATTCTGGTGATGGATGCCGGTAAAATTGTAGAATCGGGTACACACCAGGAGTTATTGGAGCGCCCGGACGGATACTATAAAAACCTTTATGAAGTCCAATTTATGATTGAAGAGGCACTATAGGATATACCTTGTTTTGCTTTTTGAGCTTCTATAAATTCCTCCATACCGCCGTTTGAAATCAACACTAAAAATTGAAGAATACTTATTAAAAGTAAGCACACTATAATAACTGCTATAAGAATTAATCCTCTCAGAAAAATTTGATTCCAACTTAATTGATAAAGCTTAGTATAAACATAAGCAGTATATATAAATAAGGGAATAAAAACAACATACCCTAACACATAATAATTTACTCCCGCAGCAACGGCAATTAGAATTATTGGAAAGCTACTTATAGAGTATTGTGAAAATATATAGGTCATTATCACCAATTGCTCTGCATAGTTGTATTTTTTATGACCAATAAAAGTGAGTCTTGCGACTAAAGCATAGATAGGTAAGTTTATTAGAGTTATAATAGATATGAAGTCATAAATCCAATCCATGTTTTCATAGCTTTCAGGTAAGTTTGCGCCAATGCCAAAAGGAAGTTCCAGCGATTCTGGATAAAATCTTCTAACAATAAAAATTTGTATTCCTGTTAAAGTAAGTGCAATAGCAAAGTAGCTGAAAACATTAATATAGCGTTTTCGCATACCTTCAATATATCCTCCAATAACTGCAACAGGGTTCTTAAATAGGTGAATATATGTTTTAAAAAATGTATTATCAATATTTAAAAACCGATCCTGAAATTCTCCCCACGCGTTACGGAGCGTAAGACGATGAGAAATTAATTTTGCTCCGCAAATACTACAATACTGATCCTTCTCCTGAAGTTGCTGCTTACAATTTTTACATTCCATAAACCTAGCTTAAATCCTGCGTTAATTGCTTTTTCAGATCTTCTAACTCTTCAAATAACACAAAATCACCTTCTTTTAAGTACGAAATCTGTCCGTTTTCTTCGCTAACCACCAGGCAAAGCGCATCTGTTTTTTCGGTAATACCAACAGCTGCTCTATGGCGTAACCCAAAACGTTGCGGAATACGACGGTCATTACTAACCGGAAGGATTACTCTGGTTGCCGAAATTTTATTTTCTTCAATGATCATAGCCCCATCGTGCAACGGACTGTTTTTGTAAAAGATACTTTCAATAATGGGTTGGTTTAACTCAATGTTCATAGTGTCTCCTGAATCTTTTACAAAATCTAAACTGTTGTTCCGTTTAATAACCATGAGTGCTCCTGTGTTGGTTCTGCTCATGTTCTGACAGGCAGAAATGACACTTTCTACATTTGTACTACTCGTTTTTTCCGAAGAAAACAAGTTGAATTTCTGCAATACTTTTCGACGTGCCGCAAAATTGGTAGAGCCCAACATCAATAAAAATTTACGGATCTCCTGCTGGAACACAACAATAAGAGCAAACATACCCACTCCTAAAAAGCCTCCTAAAATTTTACTTAACAAGGCCATTTGCAGGAGCTCGGTAAGCCTCCAGATGGCATACACTATTACAATACCAACAAAGATGTTAATGGCTACAGTACCGCGCACCAATTTGTAGAGATAGTACATTAAAAATGCTACAAGCACAATGTCTATAATGTCAATAATCCTAATGTCGAGAAAATCCAACGGCGGTCGAGTTTTGGTGGTTTAAAGGTATAAAATTAGTCTGTATTATAAACAGATTGTAACAGGGTAACACATTCTTTTGCCTCTTTTACATCGTGAACTCGCAGTATGTTCGCTCCTTTTTCCAGCGCCAGCGAATTTAAAACAGTAGTTCCGTTAAGTGCTTCCTCCGGAGTTGTTCCCAGTGTTTTATAAATAAGAGATTTTCGAGACAAGCCTGCCAAGAGGGGTACTTCCAAAGCTTTTAAAAGTTCAAAATTTTTCAGAATTTCAAAATTGTGTGCGCGTGTTTTGGCAAATCCGAAGCCTGGATCTGCAATAATATCATGAATTCCGGCTTTTCTCGCGGCTGCAATTCGTTCAGAGAAATAATGTACTAGTTCTTTAGTTACATTGGTATAGTTCGCTAAGGAGCTCATTGTTTCAGGAGTACCTTTCATATGCATTAAAACATAGGGAACTTTCAGCTCTGCTACGGTCGAAAGCATTTCATCATCCAACATGCCGCCACTAATATCGTTTACTAAAGCAGCTCCGGCTTCAACTGCTTGTTTTGCTACCGTACTTCTGAAGGTGTCTATAGAAAGATGCATTTTAGGAAATTCCTTTGACAATGCTTCTAGTACCGGAACAACACGTTCTAATTCTTCAGTTTCTGATATGTCCTTAGCGCCAGGTCGCGAACTGTAGCCACCTATATCCAAAAATGTGGCGCCTTGGTCTACCATTTTTTCAGCCTGGGCAACAATGTCCCTAAGCACTATGCTTCTCCCGCCATCGTAAAACGAATCTGGCGTTACATTAATAATTCCCATAATTTTTGGGATGGTTAGTGCTACGAGTTGGTGATTACAATTAAGTGTGTACAATTTTCTATTTTGAGATATTTAAGCGAAATTTACGCAAATTCTATCGAACACTATGGCTGAAACTTCAGAACAGTATAATGACGTGATTGAAACGTGCCGTGCACTGTTTATAAATAAAATGAAAGACTATGGAAGCGCGTGGCGTATCCTGCGCTTACCGTCGTTAACAGACCAGATTTTTATAAAAGCACAACGCATACGCGGTCTTCAGCAAAATAAGGAGCAACGGGTGGACGAAGGACAGGAAAGTGAATTTATAGGAATTATAAATTACTGCATTATGGCGCTTATTCAACTTGAAAAGGGTGTAGTGGAACAGCCGGATGTATCGCTAGAAGAAGCTACTCAGTTATACGACGAAAAAATAGCCGATACAAAACAATTAATGCTCGATAAAAATCACGACTATGGTGAAGCCTGGCGTGATATGCGCGTAAGTAGTCTAACAGATCTGATTCTACAAAAACTATTACGCGTCAAACAAATTGAAGACAACAAAGGCAAGACATTAGTAAGTGAAGGGATAGATGCCAACTATCAGGATATGATAAACTATGCAGTTTTCGCGATGATTCACTTAGGCGAAATAAACAATTAAAATCAGACAAATGATTAGAATACTTACGGTTCTTTGTTGTGTGTTGGTGCTTTTAGGGTGTAAGAATAATGATGATGATGCACCAACCAATGGGTTCTCAATAAACGGGACTACCTATGCAACTGGGTTTGCCTATACCACCGAAGGAAACGGCGCTAACAAGTCTATTTTAATCTTTTCGTCTGCAGACAGGACGCAACCTACGTATACGGAAAGCAGGGGAAGATTCGATTTGCGTTTTTCAGAAACACTTATTCCCGGTGCGTATAATTCTGGTACTGGTGCGTTTGGTGAAACCTATGAGTTTTCTGAAGGTATCAGGGTTGAAGAGGGTTCGTTTGTATCAATGGGAACTAGTCTGGCATTTTCCACCAGTGGTTCCGGGGGGTTCCAATCTGCCTCGGCTACTGTGAATTCGGTAACCTTAAATACGAACGACCAGGTAACTCAAATAGACATAGATTACACTATAAATTTTGATGATAAAACAATACGAGGTAACTACAGTGGTCCCGTTCGGATTTCTTTTTAACATAAAAGCGAAACATAAGTAGTGCCCGAAAAAATAAAAATTGAATTATGAAATACATCGTAGGTTTCCTCAGAATATTTGTTGGGATATTTTTCATTATTAGCGGATTCATTAAGCTGAACGATCCCGTAGGTTTTTCCTTTAAACTAAAGGATTATTTTGCGCCAGATGTTCTTAACCTGGAGTTTCTGGTACCCTACGCACTACTTATTGCACTGTTTGTAGTAATTTTTGAAGTGTTGTTAGGAATCATGCTTATTCTGGGATATGCAAAAAAGTTCACGCTGTGGAGTCTATTGCTCATGATTTTATTCTTTACGTTTCTTACGTTTTATTCGGCATACTTCAACAAAGTGACAGATTGTGGTTGCTTTGGCGACGCTTTAAAGTTAACCCCGTGGGAATCTTTCTGGAAAGACATCGTACTAAGTGGTATGATCTTGATCTTGTTCTTCGGAAGAAAACACATAGAACCGTTTTTTACAAGAGGCACGAGGGGCATCATAGTTTTTGTCTCATTTATAGCGAGTATGGCATTCGCTTATTATGTTTTACAGCACTTACCGTGGATAGATTTCAGAGCCTATAAAATTGGAGCTAACATTCAAAAAGGAATGGAAGTTCCGGAAGGAGCACCAAAACCTATTTTTGAATACAACTGGACCTTTAAAGTGAATGGCGAAGAAAAAGTAGTAACTACCAACGGAGATTATCCATCGCAGGAAGGTGAATTTATTGGTGTAGAAACAACCGAAATCCAAAAGGGATACGAACCACCCGTCCATGATTTTTCTATAGAACGTGATGGCGAAAACTATACAACTCAGTTTCTGGAGGCTGAAAACTTGATTGTTGTGATAGCCTACAACCTTCAGAATACAGAGATGGAGGGCTATGAAAACATTCGTGAGATAACCAATAGAGCGCTGGAAAATAACTATCAGGTTATTGGTCTTTCTGCGTCAAGCCCTGAAAAAACAAAACAATTGGTAGCATCTCAAAACCTTAATTTTGAGTTTTATTTCTGTGATGAAACTACGCTAAAAACCATCGTACGAAGCAATCCAGGAGTTTTGGAACTACAAAGAGGAACCATTACTCAAAAATTACACTGGAATGATGCGTTAGATTTAAAACTAAAACAACTACCTCCACGACCAAAAGTTGAAGAACTACTGGAGGAAGAGGTTCAGGATAGCACTCAGGTTGTAACAGATTCAATACAGTAACTTGCTAGGATACATCTTTAAAAAAATTGGCTATGCACTGCTCACGTTATTTGGAGTGGTCACGGTTATCTTTTTATTGTTTACCATACTTCCCGGAGATCCCGCGCGGATGATGTTAGGTCAAAATGAAAATGCCGAACAACTAGCCATAGTAAAGAAAAAGTATGGCTTCGATAAACCTGTGTCCCTTCAATACGTTTATTACCTGAACGATCTGTCCCCCTTGTCTTTTCACAGTAATACCCAAGACGACTATACATTTCTTTCAGAAGATAAATACGCGGCTACCAAACTTTTTACAATCGCTGAAACCCAGGTAGCCATAAAATGGCCATACCTCCGGGAGTCTTTCCAGAAAAACGGGAAACACGTGAGCGCTGTGATTGCTGAAACCTTACCAAATACCTTCGTACTGGCAGTGTCTGCTATTGTAATTGCAATGATTTTAGGTGTTTTACTGGGTATTATTTCGGTATTGTTTCGGGATGGCTGGGTAGATAAATTAATACAATTAGTGAGTACCTTTGGGATGAGTGTTCCATCGTTTTTTAGTGCCATTATTTTTGCGTGGTTGTTTGGCTATGTGTTGCACGAATACACTAATTTAAATATGACGGGCAGCCTTTACGAAGTAGATGATTTTGGAGAAGGAAGCTACATTCAATGGAAAAACTTGATCCTCCCTGCTCTTGTGCTAGGAATTCGCCCACTGGCAGTGGTCACGCAACTCATGCGTAATTCGCTACTGGAAGTTCTCAATCAGGATTATATACGTACAGCAAGAGCAAAGGGCCTTTCGTTTTGGACCATTATTAGGCGTCACGCACTTAAAAATTCACTCAACCCGGTCGTTACAGCAATTTCAGGATGGTTTGCCTCTATGCTGGCTGGAGCTGTTTTTGTGGAGTATATTTTTGGATGGAACGGCCTGGGTAAAGAAATTGTAGATGCACTTAACACGCTGGATTTACCTATAATTATGGGAGCTGTCCTTGTAATTGCTACGTTGTTCATCTTAATCAATATCTTTGTAGATATAATTTATGGTTGGCTGGATCCTAAAATTAGTAAACAGTAGATCAGCATACGGTTAGCAGAAATAAACTTACCGTGAAAACTTAAATAAAAATAAAATGCCAAGAAAAATAGTAGCCGGAAACTGGAAGATGCACAATGATCTTTCTGAAACTGAAACCTTATTAAAAGACTTAAAGAAACAAGTAATTCCTGAAGACGTTACTGTTATGGTGGCACCTTCGTTTACAAACTTATACAAGGCTTTTGAATCCACCAGAGAACATCCAATCCAGGTGATCGCCCAGAATATGCACCAATCAGAAAAAGGGGCTTTTACGGGTGAAATTTCAGCAAGTATGTTAAAAAGTGTTGGGGTGAAAACCGTAATCATAGGCCACAGCGAACGCCGTGCTTATTTTAATGAAACAGACGACCTGCTGGCAGAGAAAGTAAATGCAGCACTTGAAAGTGAGATTCAGGTAATTTTTTGCATTGGGGAAGAACTTAATGATAGAGAAAACGGAGATCAGTATGAAGTGATTCAAAACCAGTTAGAAAACGGGTTGTTTCATGTTTCAGAAGACAGCTGGGAGCACATTATGATTGCTTACGAACCCGTATGGGCCATAGGAACCGGCGAAACTGCAAGTCCGAAACAAGCGCAGGAAATGCATCAATTTATCAGAGAGGCAATTTCAAAACAATACGGCAAAGGCGTCTCAAAAGAGGTATCAATTTTATATGGCGGAAGCGTAAAACCGGCTAATGCAAAGGAGATTTTTGCCAAAAAAGATGTAGACGGAGGTCTAATTGGAGGGGCTTCGTTAAAAGCCGATGCTTTTATTGCCATCATAAATGCTTTCGAGTAAATTTTAGCTATTGTAAAACTTCATTTGTTACGATACTATGCGCCTCATTCTTAATTTATGACCATGTCCAACGTTTATATTGAATACAATTTTAAAGTAGCCCCACCCCAACCCGGGACAGAAATTCTAATTGCCGAACTGGGTCAGGCGGGATTTGAAAGTTTTGTAGAAAACGAAGAAGGCGTGCAGGCGTATATTCAAAAAGGGGAGTGGCATGAAGGTATTCTTGACGATTTATTTATTTTGAAATCTGTAGAATTTGACATTACATTTCAGCAAAAAGAAATAGCCCAAGTTAACTGGAACGAGGAGTGGGAGAAAAATTTCAGTCCTATTGTTGTGGCAGACGCATGTGCTGTGCGCGCTCCTTTTCACGATCCATTTCAAGTAAAATACGAAATTATTATAGAGCCCAAAATGAGTTTCGGCACGGGACATCACGAAACTACTTTTATGATGTTGCAGCATATTTTAGAAACGAATTGTGAAGGCAAAAGAGTACTGGACATGGGGTGCGGTACAGCTGTACTGGCAATTTTGGCAGAGATGAGAGGAGCTACAAGTCTGGATGCTATAGATATAGATTCATGGTGTGTAGAGAATAGCATCGAAAATTTACAGCGTAACTCTTGTACGCACACAAGGACCATCTTAGGAGGTGCAGAGGTGATTCCGACAGCAGACAGGTACGATATTATTATCGCTAATATTAACCGCAACATTCTATTGGAAGATATGGAAACCTATGTTTCGGTATTAAAGAAAGGTGGCGAACTGTTTTTAAGCGGTTTTTACAAAGAGGACCTGCCTATCATTACTACATGTTGCAATAATTTGGGGCTTACTTTCGTTGAAAATAAAGAAAAAAACAACTGGATAGCCGCAAAATTTGTAAATTAGTAGACTTATGAGCACTCAAGAAAAACAGTTAGAAGACCTTTTACTCGCCGAAGATGTACAAAAACAAAATGAAATTGTACTCTATAATGACGAAGTAAACACCTTCGACCACGTTATTGACACCTTAATTTACGCTTGCGAACACACTCCGGAGCAGGCCGAACAATGTTCCATAATTGTTCACTACAAAGGAAAATGCACCGTAAAAACAGGTGATTTTACCGAACTTAAGCCACGTTGCAGCATGTTACTGGACGCTGGTCTCTCTGCTGAAATTATCTAAACCTAAGCAATTATTTAATGTGATAGAAGTGTTGCAGGAATAGAAGCCTACACTACGTTGTTATTTGATGTATGTATCGTTGAAAATAGTACCGTAACTTTTATGTGGAATTAGTGTGGTAGGTGTTTTTTAATTAACCCATACAAAAATGTCCCAACAAGTGCTCCAAAAATTACGATTAGAATAGAAGTATAACCTGCTCCGGCCAGAACATACATAGGTCCCGGGCATGCCCCTGCAAGTGCCCAGCCCAGCCCAAAAAGTATGCCCCCGATGAGGTATCTGGCAATGCCTTTATTTTTAGGGTCTAAACTCATATCGCTCCCGTCGATTGGCTTCAGGTTTTTATACTTAATTACACGAATTCCTATAATTCCAAGAGCCAACGCGGAGCCTATAATTCCGTACATGTGAAAACTTCCAAAGTGAAACATTTCATAAATTCGAAACCAGGAAGCTGCTTCAGATTTGAACATAATAATTCCGAAGAACATGCCAATAGCTATATAAATAATGTGTCGCATATCTTAAAATATAAATGGATAGATTATATGTATCATAAGTAGCCCGCCTATAAAGAACCCAATAACAGCAATTAGGGAGGGCAGCTGAAGGTTGCTCAATCCAGAAATGGCATGACCTGAAGTACAGCCACCTGCGTAACGCGCACCAAATCCAACAAGCAAGCCGCCTAACAGAAGAATAAAGACCTTAAAAGGGTCCGACAAGGCTTCTGGTGAGAAGATCTCTGGTGGCAGATAACTTTCCCCGGCACTTGTAATATGATAGTCTCTGGCAAGTTGTTGGGCAACTTCAGGGTTAATTTCAACTGTGTTGTCACTCATATAGTTTGACGCGATAAAACCACCCAGAATGGCGCCTAATACTACCATTAAATTCCAGCGTTGTGCTTTCCAGTCAAATTTAAAAAAGTCGGACGCTTTGCCTGCACCCATGGCGGCACAAGCTGAACGTAGGTTCGAAGACATTCCAAACTGTTTTCCTACAAATAATAAAAGAAACATTACAAGCGCAATAAGGGGCCCTGCTATATACCAAGGCCAAGGATCGTATATCCAATTCATAAAAATTGTGATTTAGTTTGTGTTTTAATACCTGAAAGCATTTCCAAGGCTGGCGTAGCTTTCCTTTAATTTTGAAACTGTTTTACGGCATCACTTAAATCGTATACAGTAACATCTCCTAATTTCTTTTGAAGAATACTACTTCCCGCAGCACTTCTGTATCCGCCAGCACAATGCACTACAATGGGTTTGTCTATTGGTATTTCAGAAGCCGTATCGCGCAGTTCATTTAAAGGATGTGCTATTGCACTGTCAAAGATCTTTCCTTCTTCTACTTCACTTGTGTTACGAATATCAACAATGGTATATTTGGAAGGGTTTTGTTTGAAATCTGCCAAATCAAGTTTTTCAGTTTTCGCAAGATTTTTTTCTGGAAGTGTAATGACTTTCCTGAGTAGTTTTTCATACCCTATTTTAGCTACCCGATGCAGTAGCACATCTTTATTTTTTTCAGAGTCAACAACCAATGTAAAGGTATCTTCTGGTTTAACGATGGCTCCTAACCAGGTTTCAAATTTGGCATTTTCTGAAACTGCCTGAATATTAATACTTCCTTTTAAATGCCCTTTTTTGAACGTTGCTTCCGCTCTCATATCAACGATCAACCCATCTGCCATAGATTTTTCAGCAAAAGGAATTTTCGCAATAGCAGGCGCTACATTGTCCGCACCTGTTTTGTTGGTATCTACATCGAACCCAAAATAATGAGGGATAAAGGGTTGTCCATCGAGTATGGTATTCATAAATTCCTGTTTGGACTGTTTTTTAAATGCCCAGTTCCCCATACGTTCATTGCCTAGCGTACTGCTATTGGCATCGCTCAAGTTCTTTCCGCAGAGGGAACCTGCTCCGTGTGCCGGATATACCAGTGCATCGTCAGGCAAATCCTGGAATTTGGTTGTAATGGTATCATACATCATTTCAGCAAGTTCTTCCCGTTTTGCCTTCATATTTCCTGCTTTTTCGCGAAGATCGGGTCTGCCTACATCGCCAATAAACAAGGTGTCGCCTGTAAAAAGGATTGTTTCCTTACCTTCAGTAGCTACAATTGTAATACTATCTGGGGAGTGGCCTGGTGTGTTGATGGCTTTGAGTGTCACATTTCCTAACTGGATACTATCGCCTTCGTCAAAAGATTGATGCGGATAATCGGCTCCCAACTTTTCACTGTTATAAATGGTGGCTCCAGTTTCTTTGTGTATTTCCAGATGAGAGCTCACAAAATCGGCGTGCGGATGCGTTTCCAGTACAGCAACTATTTCTGCATTGTTCGTTTTTGCAAAATCATAATATTGCTGTGGATTGCGTTCAGGATCTATTACTACCATGTTACCTCCACTCACAAGGGCATACGAATAATGAGAAAGCGGTTTGTATTCGAATTGTTTGATATTCATGATTTGAGTTCTATTTAATTAGTTTAATTACTGAATTTTTTTACATAGCCAGCTCCTTGTATAGGATATATATACTCATGACCAGGACAAACCAGCCAAAAGCTTTTTTAAGTTTTTTACCATCAATGAACTTGTTCAGCCAAATCCCGATAAATATTCCTACGATTGAGATCGCGGTAAATGACAGTAAAAATGTCCAGTCTATGTCTAAATTTTGAACATCTCCTAAAAATCCAATCAATGATTTAATGGCAATTATAAAAAGTGATGTCGCAACAGCTTTTTTCATAGGTAATTTAGCTAGCAACACCAAAGCAGGAATAATTAAGAAACCTCCACCTGCGCCAACTACTCCTGTGATGGTTCCTACCACCAAACCTTCAATAATTATGAGCGGGTAGTTGTAAGTGATTTTTGCTTCTTCTCCTGTTTCCTTACGCTTATTTCGTATCATGGATACAGATGCCAGCAACATTATAATGGCAAAGAACAGCATGATTGCCAGATTCTTTGTGACCATAAAATCTCCAAACTGTAAAAGCTCGTCAGGAATCGCCGGAATTAGAAAAGCTCTGGTAAGGTACACTGCGATAAATGCTGGAATGGCAAAAATGATGGCTGTTTTAATATCCACCATTCCCTTCATAATATTTTTTATGGCACCTACAAGCGAAGTCATACCTACCACAAATAAAGAGTATGCTGTTGCCATAACTGGATTTAGTGAAAGTGCATATACTAATATTGGAACGGTAAGGATAGAGCCTCCACCCCCTATTAGCCCTAAAACGAGCCCAATAAGTAAAGCGCCAGCGTAACCAAAAATTTCTACAACTTCCATTAGTTCTTTAAATTATAGTGCAAATGTAGCAGGCTTTGTAATTAAGTTGTGTAACGGATGTTACAGGACTTCAATAAAACTGCGATGCAATTTTATTTTGTGATCAATTTCCATTTTTTTTAATAGCCTCGAAATAACCACACGACTTGTATGCAGGTCTGCTGCAACCTCTTTGTGTGTGCTATAAATGTGCTTGCTATTCAATATCTTAACTTTATCATTAAGATAATTTTCCAAACGCTCATTCATATTATTAAAAGCGATATTATCTACACTTTCCAAAAGTTCCATCATCCGTGCGTGGTAACTTGCAAAAACAAAGTTGCGCCACGTTTTATACTTACTGGACCATTCTTCCATTTTACTAATAGGAATCATTAGTAACGTTGCTGAAGTTTCAGTAACTGCGTGAATTTCACTTTTGGTATTCCCCATACAGCAGGTCATCGTCATAGCACAACTGTCTCCTCTTTCAAGATGATACAATAGTAACTCCTCTCCTTCATTATCTGGACGCATAATTTTTATACTTCCAGAAAGTAATAAAGGCATCGATTTTATATAGTGTCCTGGCTTAATTAAATCCTTACCTTCTGGCACTTCCAAAAAAGTAGCCACCTGATTAATTTCTTCTAAAAGCGCAGGTTCAAATTGGGAACCATAATATTGCTTAAGCTCTTGAATCATTACTTGTTTTTTTAGCTATCTCTGGATTGTATTTAAAAAAGAAATGTGCCCAGATAGATTTTGATACTGCTCCAATATAGGGCATTGCAATTAGTAAAACAGCAACAATACTTAAAAGTATTCCTATTGGTTCAAAATGTAGTCCAAAGATAAGCGAAAGTAGATAAGCTGCTATTGCAACAGCAACTCCAACTGCATACGAAACATACATAGATCCTGTATAAAAAGCAGGTTCAATTGAATACTTTAGGCCGCATTTTGGACAAGCTTCTTTTACTTTGTTCATATTTGAAAGCTTATAAGGATGAGCCTCCAGAAATTTGCCTTTACGACATTGCGGGCACTTTAGGAATAGAATACTGTATATTTTTGTTTTTGTCAAAATAGTTCCAATTTAATACAAAGCTATAGAGAACAGCTGTAATTTTTGGTAACCGATGTTACACAAATAACAGTAACAGTAAAAACTTGACAACTATCCATTGAAGTAGGGAAGCCCCAATTACTAAGGTTGCTGTTTGTATAAGTCTGCCTGTAAAGTGAAATTTTTTTGAGTGTTCTGTAAAATAGAAAATCCACTTCTGGAATGAAGTGGATCTCTGCTCTACGTGACCTCGACAGGATTCAAACCTGTAACCTCTTGAGCCGTAATCAAGTGCGCTATTCAGTTGCGCCACGAGGCCTAATTTGCTTTCAATAAGCGTATGCTTTGTAAGCGGGTGCAAATATATTTCTTTTTGTTTATTTAGACAACCTACTTGCGTAAAATTTATAATACAAATGCGCTAGAAATATATTTAAATTCTAAAATACATTCTTTTTCAATCTATTTTTATGATAAGCTTAGTAGAATAAACGCGTTAAAACCTTACTTTTATACTTAAACAAAATCTCTATGACCAAAATTGTAAAAGATTCAGATAACGAACAAGAGCGTGACTATATTTTTCAGGATAATAAGAAAACTGTATTTGGAGCACGCTTTATTATAATTACGCTTATTATTTTGATACTTGCTGTTTTAACAACAGCATATTTCTTAGATTGGTTTTAAAATGTACCTATGCTCGATATAGAACAGTATATTCGTGATATTCCGGATTTTCCTAAAACAGGTGTAGTTTTTAAGGATATCACCCCTCTTTTGGCACATCCTGAAGCAATGAAAACGTGCACCGAGGAGCTTTTGCGGCTTACTGAAATGGAACCTATAGATAAAGTAGTGGGAATAGAATCCAGAGGTTTTTTCTTTGCAACCTTATTGGCACAGGAATTAAACGCAGGTTTTGTACCCATCCGAAAGCCCGGTAAATTACCTTATACTACCCTTAAACAGCCCTACACCCTGGAATATGGTATGGATTCTTTAGAAATTCACGAGGATGCTATCCAGAAAGGAGATAAAGTATTATTGCATGACGATGTTTTGGCAACCGGAGGAACAGCACAGGCTGCATGCAGACTTATTGAGCAATTGGGCGGAGAAATTGTGCAATGTAATTTTTTAATTGAATTAGCTTTTTTAAAAGGGGCAAGTAAGCTTAAAAAGTATGAGCTACGTTCTTTGCTCACGTATTAATCCAATGCATTTTTAGTTACCCAAAGTTTATAACCAAATAATGCCATTTGCAATTTAGAAGCCTTTGCTAGGTCAACATTTTTTTTGGTAAGACTCGGTAGAACAGCCTTATTTATTTTTGCCAGTGTTTTGAAGAATTTCTTTTTCATTTGTACAGCCTTTTCACCTTTAAAAATACTGAAATAAAAAAGTCTTTCAGCAATACCAAAAGACTTTATGATTTCTTTACAATGTAAGGGTTACATATTCACCACGATTGTGTTAATTGCTTCCCCATCATCTGTCTGGATAGATTTTGAAACCTTACTTCCCTTTCCATTGTCAAACTTTGCTATAATACTGGTAATTTCTCCATTGCTGTTGCGCTTTACTCTTTTGTAATTAAAGTCAACACCTCTTTCCAAGAGGGCAGCTTTCATGGTTTTAAGTTGCGCATCGGTGGTGTTTTTGGTGATAATTATTCTGTTTGAAACGGTCCCGTTACTATTTGTATTCATTCTAGAGCTAGTTCTTGCTATTTCTGCTTCAGCCTTTCGCATTTCTTCAGCTTCTTTTCTTAACTCCTTTCGGGTTTCAGCAAGCTCGGAACGTACTTCACTCATATTCTCTCGTCTCTCTTCAAGCAGTTCCTTTCTTATTTCAGAAGAATTTCTAAGTACTTCCTTTCTGGTTTCCATCCTTGCTCTTCTTTGTTCCATCATGGCCATTCTCTGTTCCATTTGTAGCTCTTTCTCCTTTGAGCCAACTCCAGACACCCCTTTTTCTGTATCCATATAAAAGTAGAAATCGTCTATAGGTTCCCCGTCGTCGCTGGTTATGGTATAGGTGCCATTGTTACCGTGACCGCTGTAAGTTATAGAAATGGAAGTTATTTCTCCTTTGTTGTTAAAGGCTATACTGCTATAGTTGAAATCCACATCGTGTAGCTCTTTCAATTCTTTTTTATGTACCTCTAACTCGTCTTTAGTAGTGTTTTTTGTGATTTTAATGCGTATTTCCTTTACGGAAGGTTTTGTTTCAGCTTTGCTTAGTTCACGAGTATTTTTTTCTGAAACGGTTTCTTCAACTTCTTTAAATGTGGATACACCATTAAAAAAAAGCACTCCGTCTTTTCCTTTTTCACCATATTTTTCTTTCCCTTCTTCTTTGTTGAAAGCTCCTACGATGCCGTCTAGTTCTATGGTTTTATTTGTTGGTAACTGATTTTTACGGTATTCTTTCCCGTTGATAATGTACAAGGGGTTCACGCCAAAAACAGGTTTTGTAATTTTATTCGACGTTTTTGTTGTTACATTTTTTGAATCCGGGGTAACCAGTCCATCTTTTGTTAAAAACACTAATTGTTCTTTGGTGATTTTAAACTGTACTTCATCGTTCCCTAGCTCTGAAACCAGTAAGCCACCATCTTCTTGCATATTAATGGTGTAAATCGTTTTAAATGGAGTAGCTTCCCCACGATCAAAGCGAGTGTAAAAGCGCTTATTTCCCGTAAATTTGGTTTGAAAGCTGAAATTGATAAGATTTCCACTGGCATCTCTTTTTCTGGCTGCGATTTTTACCAGACTTTCGGGGTGGTTGGTTGCAAAATAGTGCTCCAGAGCATTTAATTCGGTATCTGTTGAGGTGGCCGAAAAACGCAACACGCTGTTTTCACTAGGATGTGTTTTGTTTTCTTCTACTGAAGCTTTAGTAGGTGGTGTGGTGTACTCAATAACTTCTTCGGTATTAAAACTCCACAGAAATAGTGCGAGTGCCGGTAGCACGAGTATTAACTTTAACTGATTGTACTTGTTTGAATTGCTTTTGTTTAACATAATGATTCGTTTTTTGATGAATGTATGATAAAAATTATTGGTTAGTGCTGGTACGGGTAAGGGGGATGAAGCTTTTAGCAGCGTAAGTTGATAGTCGGTTTTTGAAGGAACACAGGAAGCAGTTTGATGGTCTGCCAAAAACTCCAGATTTGCCTCTATACTTTTTTTATACAACCATGACACTGGATTTATCCATTGTAGTGCTCGTATCATATTGGAAAGTAAAACATCTATACTGTGCCATTGGGCTGCGTGTACTTTCTCATGCTGTAAAATCATTTCAAGCTCTTGCTGTTCGTGCGTTTCAGGATTAAAAACAATGTAGCTGAAAAATGAAAAGGGAGCAATTTTGTCCGTAATTTCAATAAAATGAAATCCATTTGCCTTTTTCGAAGGATGTTTCCGAAGTAAGTTGAACAGCGAAAACAATTGTGCTCCAAAGCGAACTGCCATAACCGCAAGTCCGATACAGTAGGCTCCTAACACAAGTTGCCAGATATCTATGGTTTCTTCTACAGGAATTGCTTCTGAACCTTGCATGGGAGTTAGCTCTGATAAACCTTCTGTAGGTACAAAAATCGGAGCTTCCACAAAGGTGATTGTAGTGAGTGTCACAAAAGGAAGGAGTAACGCCGAAAGAATCCCAACTAATAAGAACGTCCGATTGGCAGTAAAAAAAGTATCCTTTCTAAGTACGAGTACATACACGACATAGAAAAGCGTTAATATTCCAGCAGATTTTGCGATGTAGGTTAAAAATTCCATACTAGTTCTCTTTTTCGATGATACTTAAAATCTCACGTAGCTCTTCGGCACTGATCTTTTCCTCTTTTGCAAAAAAGGAAACCATACTCTTATAGCTGTTGTCAAAATAGCGTTTGGTGGCCTGATTCATGAATTTTTTGGTATACTCTGCCTTGCTTACTACTGGGAAATACTGGTGCGTCTTCCCGAAAGCCTGATGTGAAACATACCCTTTTTCTTCTAGGTTTCTAACAATGGTAGAAACCGTATTGTAATGATTTTCGCCAGGCATTGCAGCCAGAACTTCCTTTACAAAGGCTTTTTCCAACTGCCATAGCGTTTGCATTACTTCTTCTTCTTTGTTTGTTAACTGTTCCATAGAGTTCAAATGTACAACGAGTTTTCTAGTTAAACAACTATTTTTGTAGTTATATAACTGAAATTCTAGTTGATTATTATATTTCCATTCAAATAATCTAAAATCAGCATTCTGAAATCGGTAATCATTTAAGTATCTTCGCGATCAATAAATACAATGGTATGAGTATTCTTTTTATTTTTTTAGGATTGGTGCTTCTGGTAGTAGGAGGTGAGTTTTTGGTGCGTGCATCTGTAGGCTTGTCTTTTAAGCTGAACCTTTCTAAAATGGTAATTGGTTTAACGGTGGTTTCTTTTGCTACCTCAGCACCAGAATTGCTAGTGAGTATACAGGCTGCGTTAGATGGCTTTAGTGATATATCTTTAGGAAATGTAATTGGCTCTAATATAGCCAACATTGGTTTGGTATTGGGTGTAACAGCCATTATTGCACCGCTGGCTATAGACAGGGATTTTTATAAATTCAATTGGCCAGTAATGATGTTATTGTCTTTGGTCCTCTATTTTATACTGAAAAGTGGTAACGAGATTAACCTTTGGGAAGGGGTAGGGCTTCTGGCTTTATTGATAGTGTATTTATTTCTTTTAATACATCGCGCAAAAAGAAGTGCAAAAAGCCATCCTATAGACGATGGAGTAGACGACGGGCTTTCAAAAGCAAGTAATTTTAAAATTATTGTCTGGCTTCTTATTGGGGGGGTAGCTTTATATGGCGGGAGTGAATTTCTTGTAAAAGGGGCCGTAGATCTGGCAACCACAATGGGTATTAGTGAGCGTGTCATTGCAGTAACGATGATCGCAGTGGGAACCAGCGTTCCAGAATTAGCCGCTTCGGTAATTGCGGCGTTAAAAAAAGAAAAAGCTATTTCGCTAGGAAATTTAATTGGTTCTAACATTTTCAACATTGCTTCTGTATTAGGAATAACGGCTATCATTCAGCCCATTGCAGTTAAGAGCCAGGAGGTGTTAACCAACGATATCTGGTGGATGCTGGGCTTTGCAGCGGTGCTTATCCCATTGGCATTTATACCCAGAAAATTTGAAATAGGCCGTATCAAAGGTCTTATCATTGTAGCGGCTTATTGTCTCTTTATCAGTATGGCTTTTATAGGGGATTGATGGTAAATCTTAAGAATAGGGACTTTGTTGAAAGCTTTATAAGATAAATTTACTGAATATCAAACAGTATAATATTGCTACAAATTCTCTCTATCAATTTTTTCAATCATTTCTACAGCTTTAGCTCTTGGCGGGTACATTTTTGAGACGATTACACCAACGAGCATTGCTACGAGAAAGGAAGGAGCGAGTACGTCAAGCGCCACAAAATAGTCCCCAATACCGGGCATTTCTTTAAATACAAAATTGCAAAGAATTACTGATGCAAATCCTGAAATCATAGATGCAATCGCCCCTTTTTCTGAATACCCTTTCCAGAACAGCGAGAGAATAATTACCGGGCAAAAAGTGGCGGCAATTCCAGACCATCCAAAAATAATTACCCAGAAAATCTGCCTGCCTGGAGATACGTAGTCCATAATTATAGCAATTAGTAAGGCGGTAAATGCCATAATAATTGTTGCTACTCTGGAAATCTTCGTAAGGTTTTTATCTTTTAAATGGGGTCGAAATATTTTCTGATAGAAGTCGCGTGTAATGGCGCTTGAGGCAAGCACTAAAAGCGAATCGATGGTAGACATAATTGCAGATAAAACAATTGCAATAAAAATTGCAACGAGCAAAGTAGGTAGAAAGCTTTCGATAATCATGCTCAATACATCTTCACCATTATTCCCCAGAATTGCTTCCGGATCCTGCCCTTCTTTAGTAAAATAGATACGGGCAAGAATTCCAATTGTGACCGCAGCAGCATCTGTTAGAAGTGTAAAAATAACAGCTACCCATTTCCCTTTGTCTATCTCTTTTTCGCTTTTTATAGACATAAACCGGACATACACTTGTGGAGACCCAAGAAAGCCTAATCCAATCATGGAGAATCCCAGAATTGTAAAAAGGTTCATCCACTGGTCATCACTTCTTCCCATTAGTTGAGTCAGGGTTGGGTCAATGGCATTAAGTCCTTGCGTAATTCCCGCACCCTGTTCCATAGAAAACCATACCACAATTGGAAGTAAGACCAGGCCAAAAAACATGAGCAGTCCTTGAAATAAATCTGACCAGACTGCTGCCACAAAGCCACCAATAAAGATGTACGTAAGAACAATTAAAAACCCTATTAATGCTCCTAATTTATAGTCAATTCCTAGCATAGATTCGAAAGCAACTCCTGTAACATCAATCTGTGAAGCAACATAAATTACAATAAAAATAACCAGAACAGATGCCGCTATAATCCGAAGTGTATGTGTGGTAGTCTTAAAATGACTTTCAAGATAATCGGGAATGGTAATGGCTTTGTAGGAGTCAGATCTTTTTTTGAAACGTTTTGCCATAAACTGCCATGAAACAAAGACGCCCAGCAGTTCACCAACCACCACCCAGTATCCTGAATACCCGGCTATAGCGCCCATTCCTGTAAGTCCAATAAGTAACCAACCAGATTCGCCAGTGGCTCTTGCCGAAAATGCAACAGCCCAAAACCCCATGCTTTTTCCTCCAACATAATAATCACTCATGCCTTTAATTCTTCGGGATGCCAGAATTCCTATGAGAAATAAAATTCCAATGTAGAGAGAGAGGGTAGCTATTTTTATGACCAAATCCTGATCGTCCATAGTATGTATAATTTAAGATTTGCTCAAGTGACTTGACTTTAAAAAACCTCAAGAAATTACCTGGTAGTTTTATAAAAAGAGTGTAAAAACGTGAAAAAAGTCAATATTTTTAGCAATAAACGTGTATAAACTTAAGAAAAAACTTAAAATAACTCCAGAAGTTGCTAAGTTTGTGAAATTAGATTAAATTAGGAAATATTGCATTGATAATTAATTGAATTTGTGAATTTATCCTGAATCTATATATGAACAGAGAAAAAAACATGGTATCCAATTTAAGCCCTAGTGAACATAAGAACGTACAATATGAATCATTACATGAATTAGTCACTGCGCTTTCTGAAGAGAAGCGATCAAGTTTCCATGATATTATCCATTCTACAAAAATACCCCCTAGTGCTTTCGAGCATTGTTTTTCGTGGTCCCCTGAATCTTACACCCGAAATTGTATTGTTGAAAACGAAAAATTTGAATTAATCCTGCTTTGCTGGGAGCCAGATCAACAGACCCCTATTCACGACCACGGGGGGGAAGAGTGTTGGGTACAGGTGATTCAGGGAGAATTTAAAGAAACCATATACAATCTGGATGAATCCGGAGAACTCACCAAAGTAAAATCTACCAGTTCAAAGGCTGGAGATATTTCCTATATGATCGATTTTATGGGGTACCATCGGTTAGAAAATAGCTCAGAGAAGAGAGCTATCTCGTTGCATTTGTATGCAAAGCCAATTCGCACCTGTGAAATTTATGACGAGAATACCGGAGAATTTGTACAAAAGGACCTGGAATATTGCACAATGACTGAATTGATAGAAAACTGATAACAAGAAAGAGTTCTATTCTAAGATAAAGTTGATTAAAATTAATTTTTCAGGCTTTAAGCTCCTTCAGATTAGTGCTTCATCTAATGTAGAAGACTTATAATTAAAACTTGGTGTGTAGAGTAAATCAGAGATCAATGAATCTACAGTTCTAATATTATTGTTTGCATACTCATCGTTAAATAATTTTATTAAATCTTCAGCGCTATATAATAAGGAATTTACTACTTGGATTCTAATTTTTAGTTCTCCTTGATTTTGCTCACTTTCAATTAGTATTCTCGACATTAACTTTGAAGTATCATTATCACGTGTTCGCTCTGTATTCCAGTTATTAACCTGAAGTGCAATCAAAATTCCAATTACTACAAGTATTATTTCTCCAATTGCATAAATAAGATACTTACTGAAATTATTTTCAGTTAGTAATTTTTGCCGAACTTTTCTGAAGAATTTTATCATTGGTTAGCGGTTTGTGGTAATGAAGCACTACTCATTATATAACGCATACAATCATTTATATCCCGAAAACACCTCAGGATAAAAAGTATTTGTTATTGGTATATCATAGTGGTTTTTAAATGTACTAAAAAAATATGCGTGATGCTGCAATTCATTTTTACACCATCGTAAGGTACTCTCCTTCCATAAGGCGTTTCCAAACTGAAACGGGAAAAAGGTTTTCTTTCAGCGAAGCGGTCTTTATTCTTTCTTCTGTTCTCTTTTTGGGTATGTTGCAAATGTTTTCTACAAAAACCCGGTTAAAATGGGGGTGTGTTTATAAAATATGCTATTTATCATTAAGTTAACACAAAAAAATAGGGGGTGTGTTGTATAAAAGATTATTTTTGCCCTATTCTTAAACAAAACAATACTTAAAAAGAACAAACACATGTCCACCTTAAGATTTCATGCCCTAAAAGAGACGTTTAACCGTCCCGTAGTAGATGTTAAAGAAGCAGAACGTCGTTCGGCTGTATTTGGCAGTAACGTATTTAACGAAGCAGCAATGCGTCAGTACCTGACCAAAGATTCGTATAAAAGCGTAAAAGATGCCGTTGTAAAAGGTTCAAAAATTGATCGTAATGTTGCCGATCACATTTCAACAGGAATGAAAGAATGGGCTATTAGTAAAGGTGCAACGCACTACACGCACTGGTTTCAGCCCTTAACAGGTACCACAGCCGAAAAGCACGATGCCTTTTTCGAAACCACAGACGATGGCGGTGCTATTGAAAAATTTGGTGGCGGGCAACTGGTGCAACAAGAACCAGATGCTTCCAGTTTTCCAAATGGGGGCATTAGAAACACTTTTGAAGCCCGCGGGTATACTGCCTGGGATCCAACATCTCCAGCATTTATCTACGGAACAACCTTATGTATTCCAACCGTATTTGTTGCCTATACTGGTGAGGCATTAGATAATAAAACCCCACTATTAAGAGCGTTACAGTCTATCGACCAGGCGGCAACAGCAGTGGCGAAGTATTTCGATAAAAGCGTAACAAAAGTAAACCCAACCTTAGGATGGGAGCAGGAATATTTCCTGATAGATAAAGCCTTGGCAACCTCGCGTCCGGATATTAACCTGGCGGGAAGAACCTTACTGGGACATACGTCGGCGAAAGGACAGCAGTTAGACGATCACTACTTTGGTTCTATCACCAGACGTGTGTTGGATTATATGCGTGATCTGGAAAACGAGTGTATGTTATTGGGTATTCCAGTAAAAACGCGTCACAACGAGGTGGCCCCTAACCAGTTTGAACTGGCACCTATTTTTGAAGAAACCAACCTTGCCGTAGATCACAACTCCTTATTAATGGACGTGATGAATAAAGTTGCAGACCGTCACGAGTTTAAAGTACTCTTCCACGAAAAGCCTTTTGCAGGGGTAAACGGAAGTGGAAAACACAACAACTGGTCGTTGGCAACCAATACGGGCGTAAATTTATTAGGTCCAAGTAGCACACCCATGAAGAACCTTCAGTTTTTGACGTTCTTTATCAATACTATTAAAGCGGTAAACGACTATGAAGAATTATTAAGAGCTTCTATCGCCAGCGCAAGTAACGATCATAGATTAGGAGCAAACGAAGCGCCCCCGGCGATCATTTCAGTATTTATCGGGTCACAATTGACTATGGTGCTGGATCAGCTGGAAAAATTAAAGAACGGGAAACTATCTCCAGAAGAGAAAACCGACCTTAAACTTAATGTAGTTGGGAAAATTCCTGAAATCTTACTGGACAATACAGACCGTAACCGTACGTCTCCTTTTGCCTTTACAGGGAATAAGTTTGAATTCAGAGCCGTAGGTTCTACCGCAAACTGTGCAAAACCTATGACGGTGCTAAACGCTATTGTTGCAAAGCAGTTAATAGACTTTAAAACCGAAGTTGATGGGTTGATAAAAGGGAAGAAGATGAAGAAGGACGACGCCATTTTTAATGTGCTGAAAGGCTATATTAAAGACTCAAAACGCATCCGTTTTGAAGGGGATGGCTATGGTGAGGCCTGGGAAAAAGAAGCTAAGAAACGTGGATTGAGTAATAACAAAACTACGCCGGAAGCTTTAAAAGCGCAAATTTCAAAAAGCACTGTTTCCTTGTACGAAGACCTTGGTATTATGAGCAAGGTAGAAATTGAAGCCCGCTACGAGATTGAAGTAGAAGAATACGCTATGCGCATACAAATTGAAGGACGTGTCCTGGGAGATATTGCCCGAAATCACGTAATTCCTACAGCGATCCGCTACCAGAACATCCTGATTGAAAATGTACAAGGGTTAAAAGACATCTACGGTAATACCTTTAAGAAGTATGCCAAGGAGCAAATGAATTTGATTGAAGCCATAAGTGAACATATTGAGACCATTAATAAAGGGATTACCGATATGATCAATGAGCGGAAAAAGGCAAATGGTATTGACAATGCAGAGAAAAGAGCCTTCGCATACTGTGACAATGTAAAACCTTATTTTGAAGAGATCCGCTATCACTGTGA
>CENR01007329.1_pt1 | contig 43688 bp, 36 predicted proteins | sample 530181 | NCBI WGS metagenome assembly CENR01 (sample SAMEA2619677, study PRJEB7988) | marine metagenome | biome: marine biome (ENVO:00000447); feature: surface water layer (ENVO:00002042); material: "saline water (ENVO:00002010), including plankton (ENVO:xxxxxxxx)" | depth 5 m | reverse complement strand
GTGGATCGGTCTTGATCTGGGTACGTAAGGCCTCGTCACGTTGCTTGGTCCTCCAAACAGTTGCCCAACTCATAAAGAAACGTTGTTCTGGTGTAAAACCGTCTATCTTTCCAGGACGGCCGTTTTCTTTGTAGAATTTCTGTAAGCCATCATAAGCACCTAACAATCCGCCAAGGTCACCAATGTTTTCACCTAACGTAAATTTACCGTTAATGAATACACTATCTAACACCTCAACACTATCGTATTGTGCTGCCAGGGCATCTCCTCGTTCTGTAAATTTCTCTAAATCACTGTCTGTCCACCAGTTTACCAGGTTTCCGTCACCGTCAAAACGAGCGCCGCTATCGTCAAATGCGTGCGATATTTCGTGACCAATTACAGCTCCCATTCCGCCGTAGTTTACAGCTTCGTCTGCTTTGTAATCGTAGAAAGGCGGTTGCAAAATAGCTGCCGGAAATACGATCTCGTTGTTAAACGGGTTAAAATATGCATTTACCGTTTGCGGAGACATTCCCCATTCGGTTCTGTCTACCGGTTCATCAATTTTATCTAAGTTGTCTTTATACTGCCAGTTTCCAACAGCCATCATATTTTCGTAATAAGTGTTTCCAGCTTTCACGTCCATTGAAGAATAGTCTTCCCATTTATCTGGGTATCCTATTTTTACGGTAAATTTATTCAGTTTTGCTACTGCTTTTTCCTTGGTTTCTTGACTCATCCAGTCAAGATTCATGATACGGTCTTTGTAAGCAGCGATTACATTAGCGATCATTTTTTCTGCTTTTGCTTTGGCTTCTGGCGGAAACTTTTGGTCTACATACAGTTGTCCTACGGCTTCCCCTACACTTCCGTTAACGGTTGCCAGTGCACGCTCATCGGCTGGTTTCTGCTTTTTAGCTCCACTTAAATACTGGCTGTAAAATTCCCAGTTGGCTTTTTCAATTTCAGTAGAAAGTGCGCCTGCTGCACTATTAAGGGTTTGCCAGCGCATCACTGTTTTCCAAGTATCAATGTCTTTTTTAGACAATACCTTTTGTACCGTTTCCATATAGGTTGGTTGCATGACAAGAACTGTATCCAGTTTTTTAGTAACCCCCATATCGTCCAACGCTTGTTCCCACTGTATTGCTGGCACCATTTTTTGTACCTGCTCCATACTTCTAGGGTTGTTAAAATTTCTGAAGTCACGACTCGCTACTTTATCCAGTCTTGGTTCTGCCAACTTGGTTTCAAAAGCCAGAATAGTTTCAGCTTGTGTACGGGCAGCTGCTTCATCATCTCCTAAATACTGAAGCATTCTGGTAATATGGTCTACATATTTTTCTCTGATTTCAATTGACTTCGCATCGGTATTGGTGTAGTAATCACGATCTGGAAGTCCTAATCCTCCCGGAGTGATGTACGCCGAATTCATAGAGCTGTTGCTTGGATTAGAAAAGGCAGCGATCCCAAAGAAGGGCTGTGCAACTTCTGTAGCACGTGTAGCTATTACTTTCTGAAAATCTTCTACAGTTTCAATCCCGGCAATGGCATCTAACGCAGGTTGTAGTGGGGTAATCCCCGCTTCGTTTCTGGCTACAGTGTCCAACTCCGATTCAAATATCGCAAGGGCTTTTGCCTGATCGGTTCCTTCACCGTAGGTTCCACTTTCTTTTGCATTTTCAAGAATCTCCAATACATCTTTGTCTGTAGATTTACGCAACACCCCAAAACCACCCCAACGCACCTGGTCGTCCGGGATTTCAGTGTTCTTCATCCAATTTCCATTTACGTAATTGTAGAAATCATTTCTGGGGTTTACGGTAGTATCCATATTCGAAAGGATAATTCCGCGTTCTTCCGTATCGGCTTGCGCCATAGTTTTGTCATTATTTTTGTCGTTACAAGACGTAACCGCTAAAGCTACAGCTGCAAGTGCAAAAACAGACGTTATGCTATTTAGTTTCATATTTTGGTTTTAAATTATTAGGGTATTAGTAGCCAAAGTGCAAAAATAGTTACACTCCATTCTCTTTATTATCTTGAAGTTCTGATTTATAGACGGAATCTAGAAACTTACGTTGTTTTTCTAATTCTTTTTTTTCAGTTTCTTTTAGCTCATCATCAATTTTACTTTTTGTAAAGGTTCTGTTCATTTCAATAAAAAGATTTTGAACTGCTATATTCATTTCTGTTAAGCCCCTTTCCAGTTTTAGGGAATCAACATTATTCTGGTGAGCCAGTTGCTTTAGTATTTTTGCCCGGGTATTTGCCAGCGATAGGCGTGCATATATGTAAGGTGTATTTATAGTGTCCGGGATTTTAATAAGCAAGGAATCGGTTTGTTGTGTTAATTTCGTTGCCATGTCTTGCAGGGTTGGAATTGTCTGATTTTTTAACCGTTGTGCATTCATCTCAAAATCTTCAAAAACCGACCAGGAAATGGTTTGCGATTTTGCAGCATCGCTAAGTCTGGGCAATGCAGTAAGGGTGCTCCCATAATGTATAGTATTATCTACCTGCTGGGTGTTGGCTTCATTTTCTTCTGAAGTGTCCTGGCACGATGTTACTACACATAGCAACGCTATAATAGGCGCGATACATAAAAATAAACGTTTCATTAAAAAAGCTATTGAGCGCAAATATAAGTGTAATCCTAGTTGTAAAAGTTAAAGGTATGCAAAATTCATGCTGGTAGAGAATGCGTATCTTTACGCCTGAAAACAGAAACCCAAACTACATATAGCATTTTATGAAAAAAAGAATCCTCATCATTGGCGCCTGCGGGCAAATTGGAACTGAACTTACTGCAACTCTTAGAAAACAATATGCCCCGCATAAAGTAATTGCCAGTGACATACGTGAAGGAGATGCCGATATGATGCAAGCGGGTCCGTTTGAAGTATTGGACGCCATGGATTATGATGCTGTGCAAGATGTAGTGATTAAACATGAAATTACCGATGTATATTTAATGGCAGCCATGCTTTCTGCTACTGCTGAAAAATTCCCCATGCGCGGTTGGAATCTTAATATGAACTCACTCTTCAACGTGCTAAACCTCGCTAAAGAAGGAAAAATTGATAAAATATTCTGGCCTTCCAGCATTGCCGTTTTTGGACCCACAACCCCAAAAACCGAAACACCGCAACGCACCGTAATGGAGCCCAGTACTGTATATGGAATTAGTAAGCAAACAGGCGAGCGCTGGTGCGAATATTATTTTAATAAATATGGTGTAGATGTACGGAGCATACGCTATCCAGGGCTTATTAGTTACAAAACCTTACCTGGGGGCGGTACAACAGATTACGCCGTAGATATATACCATAAAGCTGTAAAGCACAATAAATACATTTGTTTTTTAAATGCTGATACAACACTGCCCATGATGTTTATGGATGATGCTATAAAAGCAACCATTGGTATTATGGAGGCACCGCAAGACAGTATAAAGATTCGAAACTCCTATAATCTCTCTGCTATGAGCTTTAATCCTGAAGAAGTGGCCACAAGTATTAGAAGATATCAAAAAGATTTTGCGATTTCTTACGAACCAGATTTTAGACAAGCCATAGCAAATTCCTGGCCTCAAAGTATAGATGACACCAGCGCAAGAGAAGATTGGGGATGGAAACACGAGGTGGAACTGGATGAAATGACCAAAATAATGCTGGAGAATTTAAAGTAAAACGTACAATACCCCAAACAAAAGCCCCAACTCTATATGTAAGTTGGGGCTTTTTTGGTTTAACTAACTTACCTAACTAACGTTTCATTATTTTTTTGACCATCGTTCCAGCTTCCGTTTCAATAGAAAAGAAATAGATCCCTGTTTTTAATAGCGACATAGTTACTTGGGTGTTCTGCTGATTGGTGTTGACGGCGTCAATTAATCTTCCCTGTACATCGTAAATTTTAATACTTTTTATAATTGAAAGAGACTGAACGGTTACCACATCCCTAGCAGGGTTTGGATACACTACTGTATGTGACGAGCTAAACTCATCTACTCCCAACACTCTAAACGATGTTACCGCTTCATTAGTCTCCACAGGGAAGTTATAATCGAAGTAAATATGGGCCTGAACTCCTACCTCATCAGATGTTGTCAGGTCGCTATTGGTTTTCATTTTAAGCAGAATATTTCCATGACCTCCTGTATCCAGGCTTATATTTCGAAAATGAAACTGTGCTTCGTTATCTACAACAACTGTTTCCATATCGTGAGAGGCATTGAGTATCTGAAGGCTACTTGGTTCAAAATCGGCTGGATTAATTTCCATAGTAACTACAACATTTTCGGCAGGGGCTGTCCCTGTATTTTCAAAATTGATGACGTAGTGAAGAAACGCTCCAATATAGGTGGTAGGCACATCATTCCCCTGAATACATACCACATTATTGGGGTCGTATGCTCCTATGACTATTTGATCCAGTGTGAAAAAATTATCATTGGGGTTTTCATCACCTGCTACTGGATTTATTTCAGCAAAAAGCACTAAAACATCATCAATATTTACCGGAGGGGTGTCTGTTGGACTGTTTACATCCAGGACTATTTCAATAGCTTCAGTTTGATACGGTTGTATATCTATAAAATTATAAGTAAGGACTCCAGGAGCTTGTGAATCTGGTGTTGTAGAAGAAGACACAAAGTCCATACGGTCTTCAGGATAGTTAAATTGCATATCTCCCGAAAGCGGTTGGTTTCCCTTGTTTTTATACACCAGAGAATATGTAGCTTCAAAACCTGGTCTTGCAGGAACTATTGGTGCTATTATAACTTCAAGATCTGGGTGAACTCCGTCTGCTTCCACACAAAAGTCTTGTGTAACAGTACTATTATCAATTACCGGAACCACCACATTTGCCGGGGAAGGACTCACCGTAAAATAGGTAGGATTTTCTAAGTTTGGCAACAACGTATAAGTGCCTGCCTGTCCTGCATATACATTATAGATACCTGCAGCATTACTGTATGCTATAGTATTTGTAGTTGAGCCATTATATTCTATATTAAAACTTGTGTAGGGGATACTGGCATCTCCAGTATCGCAGCCATTATTTTCGTCATCAAACTGAGAAACACCTGTTATTGTATTTACATTTCCCCCTGGAGAAAACGTACAGAAAGAGTTTACAGGGTAATTAGTTTCTGCAAATTGTTGTATTTCGACTACTTGAAACTCGTCTGCACATACATAGAGCAGGCTTGGGTTATTTCCTATTAGCCAGTTTTCTAACCAGCTTCCTGCTCCCATATTTGAACTTTCATCACTTCCGTTTTTTATAAAAACCGTTTCCAGGAACATATTACTAGCTATATACAATGCTGTTAAATTTGTATTGAAGTTACAATCCAACGTAGTAATAGAAGTCCCGGATAAAATAAGCTCTTCGAGTGCGATACACGATGAAATATCAATTGCTGTTATGGGACTTATGCTTGAATCTAAGACTTCAATCTCAAGTAAGCTTATGTTGTTTGTGAAGTCCAGACTTGTTGTCTGAATGTCTATAGATTGAAAAGTTTCCAGATTAAGAAATGCTTCAATTCCGGTAAGATCTGTAATTGGGCTATCTAAAGACATGGTTGTAGTAGCCAAGGCTTCAGTTTCCTGTATTTCACCATCCATATTGGTATCCACCCCAGCGGCGATTAATTCAGCTTTAAAATTAGCATCGGGAATAGTTACTATTTGCGCGCTGGCAAAACCAGTGGTAAGGAACAGGAGTAGTAATAGCTTTTTCATGAGTGTTAATTTTCAATAAATTTAATCAAGTCTCTTTAGTTTTATTGGAGTCAATGAGCAAACGCTAGGTTTCATTTAGAATTCGCTACATGGTTTTTAAAATAGTTTGCAATCGGTCTCGTTTGCGTTGCGAAATGGGCAGTCTGCTTCCATCTGCCATTATTACGTACCCTCCATCTTTTTTAATATATGATTTTAAATAATTCAGATTTATTAAATGCGATTGGTGGATACGCTCAAAATTATGTTCGGCCAGGAGCTCTTCGTATTCCTTTAATGTTTTTGAAATCAGCACTGTTTTATGGTTATTAATATAAAACTTCGTGTAATTATCTTCACTTTCGCAACGTATAATATCGCTTATATCGAACAAATGAATCCCATCCGACGTAGATAGTGCAATACGTTTGAAATTGTCTACGTTTTTCCGGATGTTTTCCAGCAATAAATCTATGTGCGAAAAGTCGTTTTTCTTTTCTACAACACTTTCTATTTTTTCAATGACTTTTTGCAACTCTTCGGGGTCTACGGGTTTCAGTAAAAAATCCAGCGCGCTAAACCTAAATGCTTTTATAGCGTACTGTTCATGAGCCGTAATAAAAACAATATTGGAATTTATAGCTTCGTTTTTCTCTGCTACTTTCTCCAGAATATCGAAACCTGTACCATCATTTAACTGAATATCTAAAAACACTACTTGAGGTTGCAGGGTATCCATTGCTTCTACCCCGGTAGCGACACTATCTGCCTCGCCAATAATCTTAATATTGGGTGCAAACAGCGCAAGGAGTTTTTTCATTCCCTCTCTTAGGTTTTTATCATCGTCAATAAGTATGGCATGAATCATAAGGTTACAACAACATTTAATTAGTTATGTATTGGAGAGGCAATCGTAGCATTACCTTGGTTCCTGTAATGGTAGTACCTTCCGTTAACTCTTCAATAGCAATGTGAGCTTCTTTTGCTGTGGCTTCGGTGATCATTTCTAAACGTTTTTTTATAATATCCAGCGCCATAGACTTATGAGCCAGCACCAGATTTTCTTTGTTTTTTCGAGACTGGTTTATCCCTACCCCATCATCTATTATGGTGCAATTTAAGGAAGTATTGGTTACGTTAAACTGAATAGAAATGGTGCCATTATCTTGCTTCGGAATAACCCCATGAATAATAGCATTTTCAATAAAAGGCTGAATTAACAAAGGCGGAAGGGCTACATCGTCTTCAATTTTTGGGTCTTTTGTAATGCTGAAATTGAACTTATTATTAAACCGAAGTTGCTCCAATTCTAAATAATTCTGAAGGCTTTCAATCTCCTTATCGATAGGAATAAGCGATTCTTTTGAATATTCCAGCGTCAACCGCATTAACTTAGAAAATTTTGAAAGGTATTTTATGGCACTATCGGTTCCGTTTTGAACAATAAAGCTGGAAATTGAACCCAAACAGTTAAATACAAAATGCGGATTCATTTGCAAATGCAATGCTTTTTGCTCATACTCTGCCAGTTCTTTTTGAAGTGTAAGTGTTTTCTTTAATTGCTGGCGGTTGTAAATTAAAAACCCTATCCCAAACAACAACAAAGCAATAAGGGCACCAAAAAGCAGTTTTAAATTAGTGCTTTTTGCTTCTTCTTTTAGAAGCAGTTCCCGCTTTTCATTTTCCTCTTTTTGCAGAAGTTCCCGCTTTTCAAATTCATAATTCATTGCTGCTTCTACGGCTTTACGCACATCATTTTCCTTGTTGAGAGTATCTTTTGCAACACTGTATTTTTTGAAATGTTCCAGTGCTTTACTGGCATTACCGCTTTCAGAATAAATTTCACTTAAGATTTTTTCAGAAACTACCTGCTGCTCCAGAACGTTGGTTTCGACAGCTAAGTCGAGTGCTGTATTGGCAGCATTAAGGGATGCCTCTTGGTTTTTTTGGTTTTTGTGAAATTCGGCTAGATGCAGGTAGGTGTCTGCAAGTCCGAACTTATCGTTAATCTCTTTAAAAGCCGTTACAGCTTTTTGCCAGTTTTCCAGCGCCATCTCCGGGTATTCTCTCTTCATATAGTACGCGCCAATGTTATTGTACCACTCTCCCAAAGCTCTTACATTAGGGTGTTTATCTAAACTGCTTTTTGCGGAAGTATAGTATAGAAACGCCTCGTCCAGTTTACCCTGTTTGACATAAATATTAGCAATATTGGTTTGGGTAATTCCCTTGTTAGGATCTTCCCGTTCCAATTGAATTTCCAATGCTTTTAAATAATAGCGCAGTGCCTTTTCGGTTTCATCTTGCGCTTTATAAACTACGCCAATGTTGTTGTAAATTTTTGATGCTTGTCCTGTATCCTTTAGCTTTTCGTAGATTTTTGCAGCCTCCAGATAGTATTGCAACGCTTTGGCATAATTGCTTTGCTCAGAAAAAACAATCCCCATATACCCTAAAGTCCTAGCAATGCCTTGTTCAATATTCGCTTCGGTTTGGGGTGTTTTAGGTAACTCTTCAAAAATTGATTTTGCCCAGACAAAATTATCCATGGCTTTTTGATACGCTCCTAATATAATATGAGCCGTCCCTATATTTAAATAGGCAGTTCCCATTTCAGATTTTAATTGCTTTGCTTCGGAGAGTTTAAACGCTTTATTACCAAACTCCAGCATTTTAGATGGATCGCTGTATTTGTATTGGTTGGAAATAGCGTTGTACAATTTCGCTGTTTCCAGATCACCTGAATTTTCAGAAAGCTTTTGTATTAGACTATCCAGTACTTTATCCTGTGCCTGTAGACCAGAGAAACACACAAAAAGAACAAAAAGAAAAACTGGCAACCTCATATACGTGTGAAATTAAGAAACGAAAATAGAGGAAACTAACCATTTTGTGTAATTTGATTTAGAATTTGCGTGGTTTGGGTTAGAATTTGAAAAAACTCTCATTGCAACAAAGCTGAAAAGGGAGAGTTAAAATTAAAAAGCTTGGAGGTGCTGCTTCTTTTTTTCATTCAATTAAAAAACCTATACATAGCTGTAAAAGCTTATTTTTTCTGAGCTTATAGCTATCAAACCTAATTAAATTCCATAAAAAAAGACCTCACTCGAAAGTAAGGTCTTTTTATTTTGCTCCTCTTCTTGGGCTCAAACCAACTCCGATACCTATCGGGGACTCTGATTAACAAGGATATCTACTTTTGAGCTTGATAGTTATTTCTGGATACTTTTTAAGATTACTTATATACACCCTGCTTTTCATCTTTTTAATGTGCTTTTCAATTGATAATGCTTGTGCCTTACAGTCACAATCAAACTTCAAAAACAACTCCCAGTCTTTTGCTTTTCCCGTAAATTTTTTAACATCGGAATTATTATGAAATTCCATTCTAATATCAAAATTAGAAGTTTCTCCTATATAAAACCTATCGAGTTTCTCAGAATATAATATGTAAACACAGTGTTTCATAAACAAAAAAAATCCCCAGTAAAACTACTGGGGATTAAAAAAGCTCCTCTTCTTGGGCTCGAACCAAGGACCCTCTGATTAACAGTCAGTAAAGTCTATGTTTCATATTGTTTCACTTCTTAGCATTTATGCTGTATATCAATAGTTTACATAAAATTATTTTTCAGATGATTTCATTTAATATGCTATTATATAGCAAAATGTTTTACTATTGTTTTACTCAACATTTATTTTACTCTCTTTATACTTTTTAAGTATGTTCTGATTTTCTCGTAATAAATTGTATTTCTAATTACAAATGCTAAAATGAGAATAATTAAAAAAGTAGCAAGAAAAACTTCAAGGTTAAATTGATAGCCGGTCAAATCAAAAAATCCATCTTTAGCTTTCTCTGAAGCTAAATAATCATCTCTTTGCCATTTAGCAGATTTTTTAGATGCCCTATTTAAAACATAAACACTATTAATCGTTTTTTGCCTAAACCCCAGATAAGTACTTAATACCAATAATGGGATTCCAATTGCTAAATAATATTTGAGTTTCCCATCAAAATTAACTTTAGCCGGGAAGTTTAATGCTTCGCTTTTAACATCATTTGCAATGTGATTATTACCTGTTTGAAAGTTTTGATTTTTAATATTGAAAAGAACAATTGAACAAAGACATAATAATGTTGAACTAACAGTTATAAACCCTAAAAAAACAGGGTCTATAGTCCAGATATCAAAAGCATTATATTTAATAAAGACTAGAATTATTCCAAAAATTACAATGCAAAAACTTAATAATTTTTTTTTCATCATTTTTAGTTTTAAGTTAAATTAATTAGAGAAAATATAACTGAGAAACTTGATATAATGATAATGTTTGTGGCATTGCTATTTGCTTTTTTATTAAACTTATACTGCTTACCCAGAGGAGTCATTTTTTTTCTATACTTAATGTAAGAGCCTATCAATATTCCCAAAGGAACTAGACTAAAAAGATAAATGGCAATTTGTGGCAATAAACTTATGCTCTTGTTTGTTTCATCTCTATTATTGAAAATAATATAGAATAAGCACCCAAAAGCTAATAAGCCAGGTATACCGAATAGCATCATTGTTGGCGAAATAATTAGTAGGTTCATAATTTTAAATTTTTAGTTAGTATAGTATTTTTTCAAATAGCTCAGAGAGCTTAAAGATGTTGTTGAAATTTACTGGATTGATTTGGATAAAGTGATTTGAGGATGGTATTTTCACAGAAATATGATTTTCTGATACCTCAACATCATCCACAAAGTCAATAAAAAAGCTAAAAACCTCATCTTCATAGAATTTCAAGGTGTCTTGAAAAAATAAATTCTTCTTTATTTCATCCTGCTTGATGGTAGCAAAATATTCTAATTGATTTTTGCAGTAAACCTCATTTTTTAAATGGTCCTTTAGTTCTTTTAGGTTTTCAAAAAATGCCAAGTATTGTTCATCATCCTTGTTCTGCTCAGAGAAGTCAGGTAGTCTTATAATTTCAGTTCCTATATCTTGTAAATGAAGTGCTTTGTATATCCTTTTTACCTTATTATAATGCTCTTGATTCTCTTCTAGCCACTCTATAACTGTCCCTATTTCTAAAATTTTCTTTTCAGAAAGTTTAATCATTTCAATGGTTTTTGGAAGCATACTAGGAATCTTGAAAATTATATTAAGTGAATAAAAATAGGCAATTGTCTTATATGACAATTGATTAAATGATACAAATCTCAATTTTGGTTACATAAAAATTGAGTTAGTGTCCGATAAAAAGAAACTTCAAATTGCAATAGGTAACAGAATTAGAGCATTGAGAGAAGCTAAAGGAGTCTCTCAACAAAATTTTGCACACGATTGTGAAATTGAAAAATCTAATTACCACAGAATTGAAGCTGGAAACACTAACCCAACAATTTATACTCTCCATAGAATAGCTTTCAATTTAGGTATTACTTTAAGTGAGTTGGTAGCTATTGAGAACCCCCAAGAAACAAAAAAAGGCTATTAATATTAATGTGAAAGTTTGCTCACATAAAAATTAATGCCCTTAAACATATTAATTAAGCATCCTTCACATTAATCCTCCATCTGAAAAACTAAAATATCCATCCTTAGTGATTATAAGATGGTCAAGGACTTTTACATCAAGATAAGTTCCGGCTTCTTTTAACTTATTAGTTAAACTTATATCAGCTTGACTTGGTTTTAAGGTGCCACTAGGATGATTATGTGTTAAAATAATGGCTGAAGCATTACACTTTAATGCTACTGAGAAAACTAGCTTCGCATCCACCAAAGTCCCTGTAACACCTCCTTTAGAGCAGGAATAAATACCCAATACTTTGTTTGAATTATTCAGTAATAAAACTTTGAATTCTTCTTGAAGCTCAATGGTATGTTTGGACCAACAGGCAAGGATTAATTTATAACTTTCCTCACTGTTTTGCACTTTTACTTTTTCATTCCTAGGTGTCGAATATGAAACTTGAATTTCAGTAATCTTATTTATATTTTCCATTTATCATAAATTTAGAAAATGCCCAAACTCAAGTTTTGGCTATTAACCGAAAAATGAGCTTAGGCATTGTAAGATTACTCTACACCATTCATTGAGAATGACTCCTTAACTTCAGGCTTTACAAAGTCCTCAATAGTTGAGGTACTTCTGTCAACTTTGGGTTGAGGTTCTTCTGGCATATATTCCCAAGTATGAGATAACTCTATCACCTCACCCGTTTCCTTCACAGTATATTCATAAGGTTCTGTTTCTGTTTTGTAAACACTTCCTGGCAGTTCACTACCAATAAGAGATTTACAAGTAACCTCATCAAAGGTTGAAGGCACAGTAGCTTTCCTAATTGTGGCATAATAGCTTCCTGTTTTTTGGGATTTTACCATTTCAATACCACCTTGTACTTCTAACACTAAAAAGTCTCTACCATCTTCTGTGGTATGCTTCTTATAATTTACAATACTTACCATAATTTTTAAATTTTTGAGTTGAATAAAAATCTTCTCATAAAAGATTGTTGGGAACATCAGCAAAGGATACAGCTTTCACCTTGTATATTTTTCCCTGATGTTTTTTGCAATCCTATATAGGAAGATGGGGGGATTCCCCTTTTGGCAAGAATGGGTGGGGGTTATTCCTGGGGTGGTTAGTACACTTACAATTGAATGGGAAATTTTTATTTTTAAAAAATTTTCTGCATACATTTACAATATACTCTCCCCTACATTTTTGAAAAGTATTTAATAAGGATTTAATATATAATTAGATATTCCATTAAGGATTTCTATTTTTACTTTAATATAATACAATGATTAAATTCTGGAAAAATAATCAATGAACTCAAAAGAAATACAAAACAATGTTCAAGCAATAGTTGATAATTTTTCTAAAGAAGATTTTATCTATGACTTATTGATAGCTTATGGTACAACTAAGACCGTAACTACAATGCTCAAAAAAGGGGATTACAACCTTTCTAAAGTTGAAGGTGAAGTCCTATCTAAAAATAAAGTTTTTTTTAAAGTTGAAGAATCTGGCAAACTTCTAAGTACCATTGATACTATTTCTAAAGAAGATAGAATATTAAAGCATAAACCAAAGTTTGCCATACTTACAGATTACAAAAAACTTGTAGCCAAAGATTTAAGACTTGGCACTACCAAAGACATTCAGATAAGTGAATTAGCTAATCATCATAGCTTCTTTTTACCCCTAGCAGGTAGTGAAGTTTACAACTCTAGCAATGACAATCAAGCAGATAGAGATGCAGCCTATAAAATGGCTTTGCTTTATGATTATTTAAGAGAGGAAAATCCCGAAATTTATACATCAAAGGAAAGTATTCACAACCTAAATATTTTCTTATCTAGATTATTATTTTGCTTCTTTGCTGAAGACACAGAGATTTTTGAAGAGGACAGTATATTTACTAATACGCTAGCTCAACATACCAATTCTAATGGTAAGGACACTCATGTTTTTTTAAATGACCTGTTCAAAAGACTCAATACTGAAAAGACAGATAAATTACCAGATTACTTAGTAAGATTCCCTTATGTTAATGGAGGTCTGTTCAAAGACCGCATAAGCTCTCCACACTTTTCATCTAAAGCAAGAAAAGTACTTTTAGAGTTAGGAGACCTGCAATGGAAAGACATAAATCCAGATATTTTTGGGTCTATGATTCAAGCTGTGGTAATAGATGAATACCGCAGTGATTTAGGAATGCACTATACCTCTGTACCTAACATCTTGAAGGTAATTAAACCTTTATTTTTAGATCGTCTATATGAGGAGTATGAAAAATACCAAAACAGTATATCACAACTAAGAAAGCTTATTAATAGAATTTCTAAAATTAAGTTTTTTGACCCTGCCTGTGGAAGTGGAAACTTTTTAATTATTACCTACAAAGAAATTAGAGTACTAGAGATTGAAATTTTAAAACAGATTATAGACTTATCTCCAACACCACAGCTAGAGTTTACACAAATACGATTATCTCAGTTTTATGGTATTGAGCTAGATGATTTTGCACATGAAATGGCAATTCTTGCGTTATGGCTTGCAGAACACCAAATGAATAGAATCTTTGAAGAGCAATTATTTGATTATGGTAAATCTGAACCTATTTTACCTTTAAAAGAATCAGGACAAATAAAACAAGGTAATGCCACTAGAGAGAATTGGAGAGAAATTTGCCCTATTGATTTAGCTAGTGAAGTTTATATTATTGGAAACCCTCCTTATTTGGGTAGTCGAAATCAAGATAAAAGTCAAAAGGAAGACCTTGATATTTCAATTAGTATGATAAAGTCATATAGAAAACTTGATTACATATCTGTTTGGTTTTATAAAGGTGCTAAATATATACAAGGCTTTGAAAATGCTAAATCAGCTTTTGTTTCAACGAATTCAATTTGTCAAGGCGAACAAGTTGGAATTCTTTGGGCGTCAATATTTGAAATGGGCATTGAGTTTGACTTTGCACATACGGATTTTAAATGGACAAATAATGCAAAAGGCAATGCAGGTGTTACTGTTGTAATTATTGGTTTAAGAAACTTAAGTAAAAAACCAAAGTATTTAATTACAGATGGAATTATTACAAAAACGCAAAATATTTCACCAAACTTAGAAAATGGTGTAACAAAAATTATTCAAAAGCAAACTAAACCCTTGAGTAATTTCCCTGAAATGAGGAGAGGAAATATGCCCAATGACAAACAATTTTTAAGAATTTCAAGGGAAGAAAGAGAGAAGCTTCTTATAAAATACCCTTCAATTGATAAAATTATTAAAAAACAAGTTGGTTCAGATGAATTCATAAATAATCTGGAAAGATATTGTTATTGGATTAGTGAGGAAAACCTGTCTTATGCTTTGACAATTCCAGAGGTTAAGTTAGCAATAGATAATTGCTATGATTACAGAATAAACAGCAAGGATAAAACATTACACATTCAAGCCTCTAGGCCACATCAATTCAGAGAGTTTTTTGAATGTAATGACAACTCATTATTAATACCAATTGTTTCTTCCGTAAATAGAGAATATATACCAATAGGATTTGTGGATAGAGACACAATAATTCCAAATTCTGCACAAGTTATTTATGATGCTAACAGCTTGATTTTTGGAATTCTGACATCCAAAATGCACAATGTTTGGGTCAAATTTACTGCTGGAAAAATGAGAACTGATTATAGGTACTCAATTTTTCTTTGCTACAACACCTTCCCTTTTCCAAACATTGATGCTAAACAAAAAGAGAATTTAAACCAATATGTTTTTGATATTTTAGATGAAAGAGCTAAACATACTGGTAAAACCATGGCTTGGCTATACAATCAAGAAACCATGCCCGAAGGCTTAAAACAGGTGCATAAAAACCTAGATGTAGCTATAGAGAAGTGTTATAGATTACAAGAGTTTAAAAGTGACACTGAGAGATTAGAGTACCTTTTTAAACTCTATGAAACAATGATAAAAAAAGAAACTTTATTTGCTAAACAAAAGAAAACAAGAAAGACCAAAAGTAAAAAATAAGATATGCCTAATTTAGTAGAAGTAACATACAAGCAAACAGGAAAAAGCAAAAAAACAAATGCTTTAGGTATGCGTGAAATGCAAGAAAAAGCATTTGAAGCTAATACTGCGCAATACTTATTAATTAAAGCACCTCCAGCATCTGGTAAGTCCAGAGCACTAATGTTTATAGCCTTGGAGAAGTTACACAAACAAGGCATCAAAAAAGTAATTATAGCCGTACCAGAAAAGGCTATTGGAGCTTCCTTTAGTACTACAGAATTAAAAAAATATGGTTTTTTTACAGATTGGTCTCCAAACTCTAAATACAATCTATGTACTCCTGGACCAGAAAAAAGTAAAGTAACTGCGTTTTTAGAATTCTTAGATACAGATGAGAAGATTCTTATATGTACACACTCTACTTTACGTCATGCCTTTAAAGGTTTAGATGAAGAAAAATTAAATAACACTATAGTGGCTATAGATGAATTTCATCATGTATCTGCTGAAGGTGATAATAGATTAGGTGAAGTATTAAAAAACATCATGGCTAAATCTAGTGCCCACATTATAGCCATGACAGGCTCTTATTTTAGAGGTGATAATATTCCTGTATTAATGCCAGAAGATGAAGCAAAGTTTACCAAAGTAACCTATAACTACTACCAACAGTTAAATGGCTATGAATTTTTAAAGTCTTTAGGTATTGGCTATCATTTTTATACTGGAAGATATTTTAAAAAACAACCTGATAAAGAGATGTCTGCTTTAGCAGAAGTACTAGACCCTAGTTTAAAAACAATTGTACACATTCCTAGTGTTAACTCAGCAGAGTCTTCTAAAGAAAAGCATGATGAAGTTGGTCACGTCATAGAAGCGCTAGGAGAAATTGACTATCAAGATGAAAAAACTGGCGTCATCTATGTCAAGAGTAAAAAAGCAAACAAGACTCTTAAAGTAGCCAATTTAGTAAATGATGACCCTAGGTCAAGAGACAAAATAACAGCCTATTTAAGAGAGATTAAATCTCCTGATGACATTGACATTATTATCGCTTTAGGTATGGCAAAAGAAGGGTTTGATTGGCCTTACTGTGAGCATGCTTTAACAATAGGTTATAGAGGTTCACTTACTGAAATTATACAGATAATTGGTAGAGCAACTAGAGATAGTAATAACAAAACACATGCACAATTTACTAACTTAGTTGCTGAACCTGATGCAGAAAATGATGATGTAAAAGTAGCAGTAAACAATATGCTTAAAGCTATTACAGCCTCATTATTAATGGAACAGGTTTTAGCTCCAAATTTTAAATTTAAATTAAAAAGAGATGATGAAGATGAAAGTGAAGATGATGATGACACTATAAGAATTAGAGGTTTTAAATTACCAACATCACAAAGAGCCAAAGACATCATAGAAACAGATTTAAATGACCTAAAAGCTCGAATCTTGCAAGATGACCAAATGCTTAAAGCTATGCCTGGGAATTTAGACCCTGAAACTATAAATACCGTACTTATTCCTAAAATAATTAGGGAAGTTTATCCTGATTTAGATGAAGATGAATTAGAAGCTGTAAGACAACATGTAGTTGTAGATTCTGTAATTAAGAATAGTACAATGGAAGAGCAAGGTGGTAAAAAGTTTATAAAAACTGCCAATAGCTTTATTAATATTGATGATATACACATTGATTTAATTGACAAGATAAATCCATTTCAAAAAGCTTTTGAAATACTATCTAAATCAGTTACTGCTAAAACCTTAAAATTAATAGATGACCATATACAATCTACCAAGATTGAAATGACTGAAGAAGAAGCTATCTTACTATGGCCTAAAATAAAAGCTTGGGTTGCAAAGACAGGAGAACAACCTAACCTACAAGCTTTCGACCATAAAGAAAAAAGAATGGCTGAAGCTATTATTTTCTTAAGAGAATTGAAACGCAAAAAAATACAAAATGAGCAAAAAGAAACCAACACTTGATGACATCTTTAATGATGATGAGTTTGGATTACTAGACTCAAAAGCAAAAACTTCAACTTATAAAACTGAAGAAGATAGGCTTATAGACTCTTTTGAAGAAATCAATGTTTTTTTAGATAAAAACAGTAGAGAACCTAGTACCTCTAGTATGTCTGAATATGGATTGTTAGCTAAACTTAAAAACTTTAGACAAGATGATGCAAAGAAAAAAACAGTAAAACCATTTGATAGACACAATTTGTTGGGTTATGTAGAAATAGAAAAACCAAGTTTAGACGACGTCTTAAATGATGATGACTTAGGTCTACTAGATTCAGATGAAGACTTATCTATTTTCACTTTTAAGCACACTCCTAAACACGAAGATAGAAAGGAAACTGACTTTGTCGCTCAAAGAACACCTTTAAAAGAAGAAGACTTTAAGCCTTATGAAGGTATGTTCCAGAAAGTACACAAGGAAATAAAAGAGGGTAAGCGAGAAATAAAAAAATTTAAGAACACTGAAAAAAACCTTCATGTTGGTAACTATTATATCATGGATGGTATTCTTCTCTATTTAGAATCAGCTAACCTTGAAGAATCTGAGATTGAATTGAAGTCTGGAAACAGAATTAGACTTGAGGGAAGGACCAAAACGATTTTTGAGAATGGAACATACAGCAATATGCTTTTCAGGTCACTAGGAAAGCAAATTCAAAAAAGTGGCAAACTAATAACTAACTCTAATGACTATGCTGAAAATGAACTTTTTGTAAACTCTGGCTTAGTAAAGGAAGAGGATGTTCAAACAGGATGGATTTATGTTTTGAAATCAAAATCTATTGACCAAAAAATTTCAGGAATCAAGGATTTATATAAAATAGGTTTCTGTAGCAACTCTGTTGATGATAGAATAAAAAATGCAAAAAAAGAAGCCACCTACCTTTTTGCAGATGTAAAGAAAATAGCTAGTTATAGAGTGTATAATAGAAACGCTGACAAACTGGAGAACTTACTGCATCGGTTTTTTGCTCCAGCTTGTTTAGATATAGAGTTCACTAATAATAAAGGACAGCGAATAAACCCTAGGGAGTGGTTTGTTGTTCCTTTTGAAGTTATAGAGGAAGCTGTTCATCTCATACTTAATGGAAATGTAGTTAATTACACTTATGATGTTGAAAGTAAATCGATACAATTAAAACATGTGTAACTATAATTTAAAATTATTGAAAAAATGAATAATTCAGACTTTAATATAATTACACCCTCAGTTTATTATAAAAATATTGGTTCATATCAATATGACGCAATTATTGAAGTTAAATCGAAAGAATATTCAAAGTTTATTTATAAAGATTTATTAAAATCTTTTTATTGCAATCTTATTGATACTGACATTGATTTAAAAGAAGAATCGCAGTATGATGATGAACTAATTAAAAAATCATCCCAATATTCTTATTTAATAATTGACAGGAGTGACATTAAATCCTATTGTCCAACATATGAACTTTTCATTTCTTTTTTAATGGAACTTGTTTATTATCTAGACATTAACGAGGTAGAAAAATTTGATATAATTTATTCTCTCATAAATTATGTAGGTATTGATTATAATTATGAAGATGAGAGTTTTACTGAAATTGATTACGTTATAAAGCTAAATAATGTGGCTAGAAATCTAAAGTCAAACCCTATTTGGGATGACAATGTAGAAGAAATAATGACGTGGGTTGAAGGTTATAATTATAATAATTTAGTTTTTAATTATTAATAAAATGGACTATCACTCTGCTAAAACTATTTGCAGTGAGGGTTTTGTTTAGATAAAAACAATGATGAAAGAAGAGTTTGAAAATTGGCTTATTGCCCAAGATGATAAAACCTCTAACACAGCTTATAGCTATAAAAATGCTATACCTAAACTATCAAAACATTTCTCAGAATTACAAAGTAAAAATATTGACCTTTTTTACTCTAACCTTAATACCCTAAAAAAGGCTGAGCAATTATACAGTTTAGAAGGTAATCAATCTGAGTTTGGAAGTAATTCCAAAGGAATAAATAGAAATGCCATAGTTGCATTGATTAGATTTTATGAAACTTTTCCAATAAAATCAGCAAAAGAGTTTTATTCTGAAATATCAGAGCCAGATGTTGAAGAGGCATTTAAAATTGTTGATACATCAAGATTAGAATTACAGAAAATCAGGGATTATGCTGTACTAAATAAAAATAATGTCAATAAATACCCGCCTAAAGAAATAATAAGAATTATAGCTAGAAATAAACAGGTATCTATAAATGAAGATTCCTTAAATGGTGGAAAAGCTAATGCACCCTTTAAAAGATTAAAATATATGATTCGTGGTGATGAAGAAAATATAAATTATAATGCTTCACTAATAGAACCTCATATAAAAAAATATCAAAATGCCATTGATAATACAAATTGGTTAAAAATTGATGAGTTATATAAGTTCAAATTCATTAAATGGATAGATGACAACATTGATTTTAAAAATGATTCTAACGAAGTTTTAAAAAAAAAGATTCAAGAATCACAGCAAATCACTTATAGTCCTGATTCTAATGTAAAGGGGGTTAATTTTATTCAAACCATCACAAGATATCAAGATGACTATTTAACTATTGATGATTTAAATAAACTTAGATTCATAATTCAAAATGATAGTCCAGTAAATAAAGAAAACCTCACACTTTCATTTAGGAGTTTTCCAAAAACTAGTGCTTTCTTATGTCTTTTTGCCCCAAAAAGATTTATGGCTTATGACGGTGAATCTTTACCGGCATATGAATATTTTTCTAAAGGAATGAATGAGAATGTTCCAAAAAGAAATTTCAAGGCATTTCAGTTTTACCAAACTTTTTATACCAACATTAAGAGGGATTTAAAAGAAAGTTCTTTAAACAAGGATATTTTTAGGGAAATTTTGAATGTTAAGACTTTGACAGAATTACATTGGAATTTCATTACTCAGGATTTTTTACTTTTTATTACTAGACAGGTTATGACTAAAAATTACAGAACAATTAATATCACTGGACATAAAATATTTAAGTGTTCAATGGGTGATTTTTTAAAAAACAAAGAGCATAAAAATATCGACCCAATAGAGTTGTTTGAAAAAAATAACCTAATTGTAATGCACGAATACACATCCAACAATCAGGGAGTTAGGTTTAAAGAAAGTTTACAGATTGGAGATTTTGTTTACTTAACTTATGGTCAACAAAGGTTGAGTTTCTTAGCTAAAGTTCTTAGTGAAGCTGAATCTGTAAATCAAATTGTAGATGTTGAATTAACAGATGAATGGATTTGTAGAAAAATTGAAGTTATTCAAAAACCTGTAATTGACAATACTTTTGATCTAAAAGAAAAGAAAGGCTGGTTGCCCAGCGGATATACTACTTTTAAGGAAATTTTTGATATAAATTCTGCAAATCAAATCTTGTTTAACAAATATTATAATATTGAAATTATTGATGAGAATAAAACTTTAAAACAGAATGAGAGTCATATGAATATTAAAAATCAACCTTTAAATCAAATCTTGTATGGACCTCCTGGAACAGGGAAAACTTACAAAACAAAAAAAATAGCAGTAGAGATTATTGAGAATGTAGAATACTCAGATTCTAAAGAGGACAGGGCTGTCATTTTGGAAAAGTATGAAGATTATGTAGCATCTGAAAATATTCATTTTACTACATTTCATCAAAGTATGAGTTATGAAGATTTTATTGAAGGTATAAAACCAGAAACAGCAGATAATCAAGTTACTTATGATGTTCAAGATGGTATTTTTAAAGAAATATGTGATAAGGCAAAAGTTAAGCAAGAATCAAATTTTGATGAGGCATACCAAAGCTTACTATTAGAAATAATCGAAAATCCTAATGATTATATAGTTCTTAATACTCCAACAGGAAAAGAATTTAGAATAAATGTTAATAGTAACAATAACTTAAACTTATTCACTTCAAAAGAAATAAAAAAACAGGGAACTGTTACTAAAGAAAAACTTTTGAAACAAATTAATGGTTTTGAAGTGTTTAATGGCTGGGAGGGCTATGTTAACGGGATTGTAGAATATCTCAAATCTAAGCATCATTTAGTCACTAGTTTCAAGGAAGAAAAGAAACAAAACTATGTTTTAATTATAGATGAGATTAATAGGGGGAATGTTTCTGCAATTTTTGGAGAGCTAATTACATTAATTGAAACAGATAAAAGAGAGGGAGAAGATGAAGCTATCAGTGTTACATTACCTTATTCTCAATCAAGTTTCTCAGTACCAAATAATGTATTTATTATAGGAACAATGAATACCGCAGATAGAAGCGTGGAAGCTTTAGATACCGCATTAAGAAGACGTTTTTCTTTTGAAGAAGTATTACCTAAGCCTAATTTATTGGCAGACTTGGATTACAAAGAGATAAACCTTGAAATGTTATTATTTACAATTAATCAAAGAATAGAATTGTTAATTGACAAAGACCATCAAATTGGTCACTCTTATTTCTTTAATGTCACAAGTCTTGAAGATTTAATTTTAGTATTTAAGGATAAAATAATTCCACTTTTGGAAGAATATTTTTATGGTGATTTTGGCAAAATCGGTTTAGTGTTAGGTGACAATTTTATTGTAAAACAAGCTACTAAAAACAAAAGTATATTAGCAAAATTTGATGATTATACTGAAATTGACTTTGTTACAGACAAAAGTATTTTTAGACTTAAAAAACCAATTGTAGATATGCAAGTTTCAGACTTTACCGCCATTTACCAACCAAATGAGAACTAAATGTCAAGTAAAAACCTCATACAAGTTTTTGAATTTCAAAAATTAAACATTGGCGACAATGGTTTTAAAAAAAAGCATTTTGAAGCTTTAGTGAAATTCAATGATTTACAGGATAATAAATACTTTAATGTAGGTTTTAATAAAGTTACATTTAAAAGTTATGTAGGAGTCATTCAAATAGGTGGATTAACTATTGAGATATTACCAAAAGCAGATAAAAGTGATTTCAATATCCAGCAAGAGAAAGATACTTGGCAAGGTGTACTACTTCATATGCTAAAAGTTTGTAAAAAAATTCAAGTTGAAACTGTTTCAGAAACAAAACTTAAAAAAAGATACCACTCAATTTTAGAAGTTTACTTTGCAATGTATCTGGAAGAAATAGAGCATTTAGCAAAAAGAGGCTTGATTAAAAAATATAGGAGAAATCAAAATAATCAATTAGCGCTTAAAGGAAAATTAGTTTTTTCTAAAAATATTCAAAAAAACACAGTCCACAAAGAACGGTTTTATTGTGAATACCAGGTTTATGACAAGAATCATTTGATACATCAAATTTTGTTAAAAGGATTACACGTATTAGAGTCGCTTAACACTTCTAATTTAGCAGATAAAACAAACAGACTATTATTTCAATTTGAAGCAACAAAGTATGTTAATATAACTGCTAAACACTTTGAAAATATAAGCCTTGACAGGAAATCTCAGCCCTATGAAAGAGCTTTGAACATAGCTAAAATGCTTATATTGAACTATTCTCCAAACATCAGTTTTGGTCAAGAAAATATGCTAACCCTATTATTCGATATGAATAAGCTTTGGGAAGAATATATTTTTAGGATATTAAACAAACATAAGCCCAATGGATACAGTGTTTCATTCCAAAACTCAGATAAATTTTGGGAACATAAATCTATTAGACCAGATATTGTTATTTCAGATAGTGAAAAGAAAGTTTTTATAATTGATACAAAGTGGAAAATTGTAGAGTATAATAATCCATCTGATGATGATTTAAAGCAAATGTTTACTTATAATTTACATTGGCGAGCTGAAAAAAGTATGTTGCTTTATCCTAAAACCTCTCAAGTAGAAATTGATTATGGCAACTTTCATTATCAGCAAACTATAAAAAATGATGATGAAACTGTATCTTTATTAAAAAATATGTGTAGACTAGGTTATGTCTCTATCATTAAAAATGAAAGTTTGAGAAATTCAGAACTAATAGCACAAGAAATATTTTTTAAATTAAAAAATTAAAATTACTTCAAATATGGCTGGAGAGTATTCAAAAAGAATTGGTGATGATGGAGAAAAAATTGTTCAAGTATTATTTAAAAATTACTTAGGCTATCCGAAATTCCCTGGAAGGAGTTCTACACCCTGTATTAAGTTAGAGGAACATCAAAAATTAAGAAAAAATACAAGAAAATCTCACGGTAATGACGGAATTATCTATGGAAAATCAAAACTTGATGACAAGATTTTAGAAATAGGCTATATATCAGTTAAGTATTCTAAAAAACCTTATGAAAACACAAACACTCAATTGAGTTCAAGATTCAAATCCCATTTCATAGATTTAGTAACTGCTATTGAATGCTTTAATCGAAGTGAAGACCTAGCCGAAATTCAGAGAAAATCTTACGGTGTTTCAGATACTCGAATTATAGGATTACTTTTTTGGCTTTCTGGAAATGAAAATTCAAAAAAGGAATCTATCATAGAAAAGGCTGCTAAATCTATACTTAGTCCTATTGGAGTTCCATTTGATGAGATTATTTTAGTTGACAATGACAAACTTCAATTTATATTTCAAGTTGTAGAATATGCAAGTAAAGTAGCTAGAGATTCATATCAGTTTGTCTATCCTCATACAGGCTATAATATTCTAGGAGATACTAATCAATCATTTGGAAGTAAAATGCCACTTGAATACTTTGCATATCCAATCATACCTCTACGTTATGTTATTGAGAATAAGATAATATTTCATTTAGCTACAAAATCATCTTTTTCTGAAGAGGGTTTAGCTAGGTTAATAACTATGGCAAAGACATTTGACAAGCTACTAGCGTCGAAATCCGTTATACTAAGTTTCCCAGATTATAATGCAGATGACCATCAGGATATTGTTAAGAAGGTTCTAACTAACCTTGACGACATTGAATATAGTAATTTAGTCCAAGTAATAAATCTTGATTCAGATTTTAGAAACCTACTAGATAAAGAAATATGAATAAAGATTTAAAATATTATTTACCATATGGTGACCAGTTAAGATCAATTCTTGTACGACAAGATGTAACTTCAGGGATGTTAAAGTCTATTTTAAAAAAACGCGGACAATTTCTCCCAAAGTATGAAAAACAAGATATTATCCCTGTACTTTTAAGAACCCTTTTATCTAATGATGAATTTGAGGACATTTTAGAACAACTTAAAGAAAAGGAATCTACTACAAAACGAAGAACAAATATCATACCTTGGTCAGGCACCCAAAATTTACTTGATAAAACTCCAATCAAAATCGACATTCAGAAACTTATTGAAGAAAAGTTTAGATATAAGCCAGAGTTTTCACTTTTAAATCAGACCAACTTTACACAAGTAGATGGAAGAAGTGATAAAGTTGAAATGTCTTTTAATATTCAAGAAACTTCGCATTATCAATCAGTAGAATCTAGAAAAACTACTTATGAAGGTAAAGTTACACTGGAATTAAAAAAAGATGGTCAACTATATTTAAGTACTACTAAAAATTTCACGTCTAAAGCCACACAAAGAATTGTTGATGGAATTGCGCAAAAACTTAAAACTGAATTTAAAGCCAGTGGTGTCATAAAAAAAGAAGATGACTACGAAAAAATTTTGTTTGAACATTTTACTAATAGAAATAGATCGTATTTTTTTATGAGATTTTTTGATTCTATAGGCCCTCTAGAGGCAAAACGCATTTCTAATGCAGACCTAGCTCCTGATAAAAACTTTAATTTACCTGTTGATATTGACAAATTTCTTTCAGAATTAGAGACTCTAAAATTATCAGGTAAGTCTTTACATCGAAACCCACTTCTTTCTGAAGAAGTATATAAAGACTCAATAGTAATTAGTTCAATAAGTATATTGTATAATTTTAATCATGCAGAAGGTCAAGGTACTTGTGAGGTAGAGTTTTCATTTCCAGACTTTTCATCAGACTCGATAAAAAATGTTGAATTTCAATTTTATATTAAAAGGTTATCTTTTAATAGAGCCTACAGGCCCTATGGAAAAAAACCTAAAGTAAACCAAGCTGTTTATGATTCTATTCAAGAACATATGCTCTATCATTACAAACAACTAAAAAATTAAACCCAGCCATTTCTGACTGGGTTTTCATCAACTCAAAAACCAAGAGTAACTACTGTCACCCTCAATTGCCTTTGAGAGACCTTCAGCAAATGTGAAGGCATTCTCATTCCTATCAAGGAATGTGTCAATGTAGGAGCTCTTATTAGCTCCTGTAAAAAGATTGTAGACATTCCACATAGAAATATCTCCATCTTTGTTTCTACAAAAACTTTCATCTTCATAAAAGTCTTTTGCAATGGTATTGAAATGACTATCTGTAAGCAATAGCTCTGGTAATTTGGCTCTTTCAACTTTAGGTAGATATTGAAAGAGTTTGGCTCTACCTATCAACTTTGCAAATTGACTTTCAGACATCCTTTGCTTTTCAAGTTGAGTCATATAACTTAATTGCTGGTCAATATTATATGATTCAACTAATTCAATGATGTTATTGTTTAAAATCTCTACACTATCTGCTTTCATCTCACTACTAAAACCATCTGTTGAAATACATAGATTACAACACACCATATTCTGAAATCCAATAAAGAACTTAAACTTTTCAGGACTTTTCTTGCTGTACAAGTTCTCTTGATTATAGGCTCTTACCCCTCCAATTGTCAATTCTAAATGATTTCCTCCTATGTTTGATGTAATGGATGGCACTTTGGCTATCCAAGCCATTCTTTCATAATAAGTAGTCCTTTGATGGTCTTGTAATTCTGAAGTTGGTAACTGAAGTGCATCTGGTGTTCTACCTTTTATTTGATGACTGATTCTAATTTCAGGTTTTGCTAAACTTGTACCTAGAATATTTGAAACACCTTCTAAAGCAGTCTCAATAAATTGACTGTGACTTATAGTAATTTCATTGTCCTTGCTGAAAACTGGTATTACACAATCCTCCTTTAAATGAGAAAGGCTAACACTTTTTGTATTAGCCTCAATAAAGGGGTTTGTTTTTTTGACTGTTTCTCTATGTTCTAGTACATCAGAAGAAATATTACTTTGCTCATTGTTATAGCTTTCCTGCTGATGTGCTATACCATTCTTATTAATTGTTTGAAGTTCCATTTTTACTAAAGTTATTAGGGTTACTATTTATTTTACTTTTAAGAAAATTCTGTTGGTCAACAAATTGCTGATTAAGTATATCCTTTAAAGAAAGATTCTCTTTATAAAGAGTATTAAGTTCTTCTTGAGATGTACATTCTTTTATGGCTTGCTTAACCTCATCTACATCTGTACCTGCATTACACCATTCTCTTATTTTCATACCTACCCCTTGAGTGATAATAAATTCTGGTTTATCACTAAAAAGATTGGTTCTATCTTTACTAGCAGTTGCAAAGTGTTTTATATCAATATCAAAAACTATTGTAAATTCATATTCAACTCCATCTCTTTGCACAGCCTTTAAACCAACCTTCTCAGGAACATACTTTCCATTTTTCTGGTTGAGTACATAATCCTGTTTGGTCCTCATTGTGCTAATAAAGTGTGCCGGTGATTGTAATATTTTATCTACAAATGCTTTCTGCCTTGGAGTTACCTTATTCCAATTTGTAAAGCTGTTTCCTGGCAGTTTACTGTGAAAGTCTATTAGTTCATCCCAACAATGAGAAATGCTGTCTAAGATGATTACATCCATTCCTGCATTAATACAGATGTCAATTGCCTCTATATACTTTTCAGGTGTGTATGGTGGTTGCAAGTTGATTACATTGTAGTTTCCTAAATGGGCATATAAATCACTACTTCCATTTTCAGTATCAACTACTGCTACTTTTGAAAGGTTGTCAGCAGTTAATCCCTTTGCTATAAGTAATGCAGACATAGATTTTCCACTACCACTACTACCTTGTAATGCCATTTTTATCTTGGCTTTTTTCCTTTGTGATTGTCTTAATTGCATAATTTAATTTTTAAGTTAATAATCTTAAATTTCTATATTAAAAAAGGCTCCCATTTCTGAGAGCCTTTTGTTTAAGCATATTTTAGTTTTGGTTCTTCAAGGAGTTTTTTGACTTCTTCATCTAGTTCATAATCTCCAAATTCCTTTAAATAAGCCTTGGTGACTTCAATGTTAGAATGCCCCATAAGTTGACTAATCTTATCTGTACTTACATCTAAAAATTTTAGATTGGTGGCAAAACTGTGCCTTGCAACATAGCTAGTCAATGTCTTGTTGATATTTTGAATAGTTGCTATTTCCTTTAGTTTTTTATTATATCTACTCAAGACCTTGTGCTTTCTATTTGCAATTTGTTTTGGAGTAAGGTCATCACTTAATAAAATTGGAAATATATAAGAAGATGAAGGATGTGCTTCTTTATAGTAATTCAAAATTTCTTGCATTGGCTCACTAATAGAAATATTGAATTTCTTTTTAGTTTTAGACCTACTATATTGGATTCTTCCACCAATAATATTTTCCCATTTCAATAACATCATATCGTGGAAATTCATTCCTCTTGCATAATAGCTAAACAAAAAATAATAATAAGCATTAATCAAAGTAGGGTGTTTTTCAAGGTCTAAGCCTTTAAAAGAATTCATCTCATCCCTTAGTAGTGCCTGTTTTGATTCACTACTTTTAAGCTTAGAAATTTTATAATATCTAAAAGGATAATATTCTTGTTTAGTAATTCCCTTTTTAATGGCATCATTAAAAAGTGCTCTAAGTTCTCTCATTTTCACACCAATTCCACCATCATTATTACCTGTGCTTCTTAAATAAGTCTCATATTTACTTAGCAAACTAGCATCAATTTGTCTAAACCCGATTTTATGGTTTTTAATGAATTTGAAAAATGACCTATAAGTATCTTTATATGCTTTTGCATTTCCAATTCTGCCAGCTTTTTCAAGGTCAGTAATTTTATCTAACCAGAATTCTGAAACATTAAGCTTGGAAATTTCCTTTCCTCTAAATTTTGCCTCAAACATATCCAATGTATAATCTTCTTCATTCATCGTAAACTCATCAATAATTTTCAATGCTTTTTCTTGAAGTTTTAACAACACTCTATTCCTTTGAATATAGTTTTTATGAGACCTTTTAAATTTTGTGTTTTTTTCATCCCATTCATCCTTAACAGTCTTCATACCTAGAGTTATTACTTTGATTTTCCTGTCTTTAATGACTCTCATTATTAAAGAATGTTCACCGTTAATGTTTGCTTTAGATTTCAATATTATATTTATACTTGCCATAATGTTTATTTTTAGTTGACAAATTCCACATATACTACTATTGGAAAGTGTCATTATTTTTTAATTTGATATTAGAAAATTGAATTTCTCTATAAGTGAATTCCTAACCTTCTCTTGAGTACTATTCAAACCATAATGTTCAATTAGGGCTAAGAATTCATTTTTATGATTCATTTTAGTTTGCCTAGAATAGAAGCTGATTTCCTTTTCCCAATAATCGGGGTTTGAATATTTTAACCATTTTGTCTTATGTACTTCCGAATCAAAACTTATATTCTTTTGTGAATCAATAATTAGTAATTCATCAAACTTTTCTAAATAATGGTTAAATACATCTCTCAACAGTTCCTTATCTCTCAAATCATCAAGGCAATAAATACCAAATTTATTGATGCTTCTTGCTCTGATAAACTTGATTTCAAACCTAAGTATATTACCAGGACGCTTATATTGTTTAGCCTTGTCGTATATTTTAATTAGATAATCAGTGTATGTGAATTGTTTTAACTTGCCCTTACCTCCAAATTCTCTATTACTGTTATAGTTCTTATCCTTGAATGTAAATACATTGTTTTCTACAAGTTCCTCTGCCGGCACATCAGTTCTGATATTCAATCCAAATTCCATATTGGTAATCTTGATCTTAGTTGAATCAATTAGTTTGGAAGACATATAATCCAATACCTCAACTATGTTTGAATACTTGAAATCATTATAATTATGCTGCTCTTTCTCATTTACTTGATTATACAACTTATGAATTGAGTTTTGTACAAATCCTGACTTCTTACAGATTTTAATATCCATAGTCTCATCTAATTTTGCCTTATACGGATACCCTATTTCTCCTGTTTGAAAGTTGAAAGTTCCTTTTACCTCATCAAAATTTTCTTCTGACATCACAAATGGCTCAAGTTTACTTTTGTCGGTATATTGAATTTTTATAAAATCTATCATCCCTTATTTCTTTAAGGTTTGTGACAGATATTTTTCAATACCATTTTCTATTTCATCCGTGGATTCTACTTTTCCATTAAAAATCCACTCATCTAGCTCTTGCCTCTTGAAATAAATCATTTTTCCATTCGGCACATAAAAGGGTATTTCCCTTTTACTAGTTAGCTTATACAGGCTAGATTTTGATTGCCCCAAGTAAATGGAAGCCTCTTTTAATGATAAAATCTCTTTTTTTTGCACTTGCTCATTTATGAGTAGTTGCTCAATTCTTGTTAGTTGCTTTTGGATAAATTCCATAACTTAAAATGTTATGGATAGTCGACTACCCGGTTAATAATGAAACAAAGAAACACAACAAAAAACCCTTTGGAATCAAAGGGTAAGAGAGGTGTAAGACAAAGTGTAAGATGAAATGTAAGGTTACTCTAAAAACTGTTCTTTCAACAAATTGATATTGTATTCAATATTTGAATACTTACTTTTTGCCTTTTCAGAAGCCCTGCTTTTTGAAGCATAAATAATGGAGCTGGTAAAAGGTGTTTTTTGTTTGCTTAAGAACATTCCACTCTTTTCAATACTGTTAGGATTGAGATTATTAAAGAAAATTTCAAGTGATGCCAGGTAATGTGCTACTAAGGCATTTCCGCACATAAAAATAATTTGACTTTCTGGAACTGGTTTTGGTGTAGTAAATACAGTAACAAAGGTATGCTCATCTATAACTGAGTCGTCTATTAAATTCATCTCATAAGTAGAGACATATAATTCTTTGAAAAAGGACCACTTCAAATCCTTACAACCAAAATAAGTAGTAGAAAGATTTATTTGTAATATATGATTAAATAGCTTGTGGTGTCCGGATATATCCTCAAACAAAATCTTTAAGTCCGTAATAAGCTTCTCTATATGTGATGTTATAATATCCTCAAATGAAAAATCGATTGCTCTTTTTATTCTGAGATAGGCTTTATCTAATTCATCAAAATTTGCTTTTAAATATGATTTGAAGTCTTCTAAGGAAGTTTCTGTTTTTAACTCTTTTAAATAGGACAATACCTCCTTCCTATTCTGTTCAAGCTTTATTGAAATAAAATCATTTCTGGTAATAATTGAGCTTGAGAAAATTGCATTTTCAGAATCTTCAATCATTTCAAAATTTACATATTCATCTTTATCTTGATAATAAAAATAACCTTTATCAATCAAATCACTATTTCCTAAAAATTTCTCATTAAGATTTTTTAATTCCTCATTAAAGGCGATATCATAATAAAGTTGAAAAATAGAAGCACGCATAAATAAAAACTCTTGAAAGTAAAAGTATGGAACTTTTGAAAATGTTTTACTATTGTTTTACTCCTAAAAAAAGAAAAGCCTCTACATCTCTGTAAATGGTTTCATAAACAAAAAAATCCCCGCTATTGCGGGGATTAAAAAGCTCCTCTTCTTGGGCTCGAACCAAGGACCCTCTGATTAACAGTCAGATGCTCTAACCAACTGAGCTAAAGAGGAATTTATTTTCTTTAACTTTTTATTTTTTATTTGCTCCTCTTCTTGGGCTCGAACCAATCCCGAAAACTTTCGGGACTCGATTAACAGTCAGATGCTCTAACCAACTGAGCTAAAGAGGAATTTCATATAGAAAATTAAAAGGTATTACCCTTTTAGCGGATGCAAATATAATCTATTTTTTAAGTATGCAAAACAAGTAATTAATTTTTTTAAACTTTTTACACGTTAGAATGCATAGCTCGCAGCCACAATTAAATTTCTTCCCGCCGCAGTAATACCACTACTGTAAGGTCTATAGCGCTGGTCTGTAATATTTTCCAGTACTGCGTTTACCTGTAGTGCTTCTGTAATACTGTATTGAGCACCAAAATTTAAGGTATACCAGTTAGGCGCAAACGGATTGCCATTGTCATCTAACGCATATAAAAAATCATTGTTTACCTGGCTTGGTGCTAAGTCTTCAAAATCAAACTGACCGTTGTATTCTGCAAAAGCATCTAGCTTCAACTTTTTCCATTGATACACTAAGTGACTATTCCCAAACTGAGGTGCAATGTGTCGGCTGGGAGCTTTTGTACCATCGTCTTCTTCGGCAAAACCATCGGTAATATTGTAATGTGAAGTAAGCTGTAAATCTCTTGTGAAGTTTACTTCTACACCTACTTCAAAACCATAAACCTCTGCCTTGGCAGCATTTTGAATGGCCTGCACCGTACTTAACTCTCCTTGATACTCAATTTCAGTTACACCATTTAAATTAAAATCTCTCCGTACCAACGCATCTTCTAATACCGTATAGAATGTAGCCATCTCCAGTTTAAATACCTTGCTAAAATCCAAGGTTGCTCCTAATTCACCATTATAAGCATATTCAGACTTCAGGTCTGGATTTGGCACTACAACACTTCCTGGCTCGCTGTCGAAGATCTTTCCAACATCGTCAATGTTGGGAGCTCTAAAAGCGGTTCCAAAATTAAGCTTCCACCCTAAAATGTCGCTCGCTTGCCAGGCAAGACCAGCACTTCCTGTTAAGGCACCTGTACTTATATTTGCTTCTGAAAAAGGAAAATCGAAAAACCGGTCATCGAACGTAGCATCCACTAAAATATGATTATACCGCAATCCTCCTTGTAAAGACAATGTCTCAGTGAGTTTTGATTGCAAACTAGCATAGGCAGCTAAAGACTGCCAAGTACTGCCATCCGGGTATCTAGATGCGTCTGGAGTGCTAGTGCCATTGGTAATATCTGTTTGTTGTCCTTCACTGTTTACTTGGTTGAATACATACTCTACACCATAATTAAATTTTGCTTTGTTCCAGTCCTTCTCAAAATCCCAAGCCGCGGTGTACGCATTTACTTTTTCTTCTGTTTGAAATAAAATTGACTCTCCAAAATCTCTATCATTTCGACTTTCTTTAAATCTTTGAAAAGAAATTGTAGCTATACTTTCATCAAAGAAGCCATTATTATAAGCCGTATTTCTTGCTTGTAAGTTTCCAGAAATCCATTCTTGTGGCCCGTAGTACCACTCTGCTGAGCGAAGTTCGCCATCTCGCCTGCGAATTAAGCGATCGTATCTTGGGTAGTCACTTGTGGTTGTGTAAAAAAGCCCTAAATTAAAATCCCATTTATCAGAGGGCATATACCGAATCTTTTGCATGGCGTTTATCTGGTTATACCCCGTAGGTTTTTGTACCAATGGATCTTCATTAGGCACTACCGTATCTACTCCATTGATAGTTTCCACAAATTCGGTACGTAAATAGTCGTCTGGCCCCTTGCTTCCCATTCGCAAGTCGTCAAAATCGCTATAGGTTACACTGGTCAAAAACGCCCATTCTTTCATGCCGATATTAAAATCGAAATGCCCTGTTTTTTCGTTATTAGCGGTTGCGTATCGTGCGGTTCCATTTCCTGAAATAGCCATGCCGTCTTCAAAAGAAAACTTTGGTTTTTTGGTGTAGAAATTCATTACCCCTCCAACCGCATCACTTCCATAGGGGACAGATCCGGGACCTAAAATAACTTCGGTTCGCTCAATAGCAAAAGGGTCTATTGAGATGACGTTTTGAACATTTCCGCCACGAAAAATCGCTGTATTAAACCGAACTCCGTCCACAGCAATTAGCAATCGGTTGGTAGAAAAGCCACGAATTAAAGGGCTCCCACCCCCTAACTGACTCTTTTGAACGTATACTTGCCCGCTACTCTCGAGTAAATCTGCAGCTGTTTGCGGATTACTAAAAAGCACATCTTCACTTGTTATGCTCACCACCTGCTGGGGCACATCCCGTTTGCTTTGTCCGAATTTTGACACGGAGAGCACAACCTCGTCTAATTTACTGGCGTCTTCCTGTAAAAAAACAATGCCGTTTGTAATTTGATTTTTAACTGTACTAAATTCCAGATGGGAAATATGCTTAAATGTAATTTCCTCTGAAGAATTAAATGCTGAAATATCTACCTTCCCATCAAAATCTGTAACACCAGACTTGGATTTATCTGAATTGTAAATCGCTACCCCTGAAATTGGGCTATTAGTAATTTGATCTTGTACGGTAATAATTTGAGCAGAAAGTGAGATGAAAAACAGTAAGGCTACAAAGGTTAAAGATAATCGTAAGGTCATTGAAAAAGTTGGTTAAGTATTGCTAAGGATTTCGGTTTTTTGAAGCCGTGCAAATGTAATTGATAATAACGTATCAACAAATGCAGCACTTCTAATCGTGTTGTTTTATTCAATTTTATCTGTGACATTGCCTCAAATTTTATGCCGAAAAACTGCTTTAAAACCTCTACATGCGCCCCTTTTTCACAATAATTAGTGGTTGATTTTTGTTGAAAGACACCCTCCAACAAATTAAAGTACAAAGCATTACCTTCGTCCAGGTCTGGGTAAAACCCTAAATACTGAGTAAGATTCAGTAAAAAATAAATATGAAAATTAGCAAAATCTTCCATGACATCTAAGAATGTGAATGCGCTGGAAATGTAATGATACAGGGAGTTATTAGCTTCTTCTTCCTGAATTGCATCTTTTAAAACTTCAGATAAAAAAAGTACTACCGCTGTTTTAACTACATCTGTATGCAGGGTTTTATAAGGGGAAACTACTTTAGCCTCCCGGATACTTTCTAGGGTACCCTTATTTTTATGGTTGGCAATAATTTCTAACTGTGTAAGAGGCTGAAAAAGGGAAACTTTTAGTGCGCCTTTTTTAGATTTCAAAATACGACGCAGCATGTAGCTTTTACGGCCGTCGCTCAACGTATAACAATGGGCAATTAAGTCTGCTTCGCCATATTTCAAAGTGTGTAATACTATGGCTTCTGTGGTAACTACCATTAGCGCACCACCATAATTTTGGTAACTTTAGTTTCTAGGGCTTCTTCACCCGTTATAATAACTAAATACACACCTGAGGCTACTTTGTATTTACCAAAGGCAGTAGTATCCCAAAGTACGCTTCCGCCTTCGCTTGTAGTTTCAAAAACAAGGTTCCCGGAAATGTCAGTAATTTTTACATTCGCATTCGCAGTAAGTCCGTCTATGGTAACGCTTCCGGTAAACTCTGGTCTAACAGGATTTGGAAACGCATATACATTATCCAGATTATCCCGTGGAGCCGTTGAGGTTCCGTTAAAGGCCACCAGGCCATTTACAGTAGCAAAATAAACCACTCCAGAGAAACTGTCTATTGCTATATCCTGAACATTATTTGAGGGTAAAGGGGAGTTATCTTTATTAAACTGAAGTAACGTTTCTTGTCCGTTAGGTGAGAGATAAAATACTCCGGATGTAGCGGTAGAAATCCATTTGTTGTTAGCGCCATCTACTTCAATATCTGTAATAACAAGTTCAAACAATAATTCTTGAGGAACGCCGTCTTCTAAAATAATAATGGGCTGGGTATCTGTGTTAGTACCTTCTTCGAAAACAATTCCGGGATTAAACAACACCCTAAGACCCGATCTTGTTCCAATCCAGAGCCTGTTATTGTTGTCTGTTGCTAAGGCTAGCACGTTACTATTAGGCAGGTTTCCGTTACCCAGATTCTGTCCGGTTTTGTTGAATTGGCCCGTTGCCGGGTTGTAACCAATTAAACCTTGATTATAGGCAGTAAAAAAAACATAATTTTCACGGGTAGTTTCTAATTTACCTAACCCTAACGGAGGGCTATCAAAGTTGAATACATCCGAAATATCTATTTGCTGTAACTGTCCCTCGGGCGTAATTCTTATCAGCCCATTTTCATCGTTGGTCTGTATCGCCCAAAGATTGCCCTGGGTGTCAAAATCTATCCCATATACACGTATTCCAAAATTTGGGTTATCATCTGTGATTTCAAGAGACGAGTTGGATTCATCAAATAGTCTAAAAGGGTTTTGATCTTCAATCTCCAGAATTCCTTTTTGAAAGGACGACATATACACTTGGTTGGGATCATCTGGGTTTATACGTACCTGCACGAGGTCGTTTGCTTCTTTTCCTAAAGTTTCCGTTAGCTCATCATACGAAATATTGAACCATTCACCTTCCCGAAGATTGCTTATTCCTTTATCAGTTAGAGGGTAAGGATCAAAATTTACTGTAACGTCACCGAAGTTAACCCACAGCTGTCCGGGAGAAGCGTCTATTGAAAAGCTACTATTGAAAAGGGGGCCATCCGGCAAAATTTGGTTTACAGTAGAGTTTCCGAAAGGTATTTGAAACATGCCCTTCTCATTAGTCCCTAAGTACAAGAAGTTATCATGAGAAAACCCTGTGAGTAATTCGTACTCGTCTACACCAGGTATAGATGAAGCACTTGCAACTACTGAAAGATTTTGATCAAACGTTCGTAGGGTACTGAATGTTGTTATATTAATAAAATCATTTTGTCCGTTAATAGCTCTAATGGTTCCCCCAATATTAGCTACTACCTGTAGTCCCCCCACAACCGAGTACAACAAATTGGTATTTGCCGTATACACTTGGTTTCCGGCTTTTACGAGTCCTAAATAGCTGCCACTTTCAATTTGGCTCCATTGATTAAAATCGATTAAGTTGTCTGCATCCACTAAGGCACGGCGAATACCGTTCGAAGAAGTTGATGCATAAATATGAGGTTCAAGCACTGCGGTGGCTGTAATATCAATTTGTGCGCCTCCATCACCAATAAAATAAGTATCTCCAAATTCTAAGGCAGCAAGGTCAAATACCGAAATCCCAAATTGAGCTGCTATATAAAGTTTACCATCAAATTCGTTAAAATGGTTTATTTGCTTTGTATCTGGAGGAATGGTTGGTTTATTTAAAATATCAACTACTGTAAGCACGTTTTCATCGCCATCTGCAATAATTTCAATTAAGCCACTTTCATATCCAATTACCAGTAAATTGAAATTTTCGCTATAGTAAAGGGTAGAAATAAGCTCTCCAGAGAGTCCGTTAATAGTTGAAATCGTTTCAATTTCTCGTGTGGACAAATCGTACGAAAAAACTGCATTCTCTGCGGCGGCATACACCTTGTCATTCCCTTGAGAAATAGCCTGAATAGATACATAGGAGAAATGCCCTGTCCATTCGTCTTCAAAATTTTGGCCTGTGGCAGTTAAAACACTAAAAAAAAGTGCAAAAAAAGAGAAAAAGTACTTCATAAATGCTGAAAAGAGTTCAGAAACTATAACATGCTAAAATAGTATTTATTGCAGGAAACACGGCACAAAAAAAGGCTATCTTTTAAATGGATAGCCTTTTCAAAATTATTTCAAGAGTAATTACACTACACCTTGCGCCAACATAGCATCTGCAACTTTCACAAATCCTGCAACGTTTGCACCTTTTACATAATCTACATAACCATCACCATCTTTCCCGTATTTCACACAAGCTGCGTGAATATCGTTCATAATCGCATGTAGTTTCTCATCTACTTCCTGGGATGTCCAGTTAAGGCGTAAGGAGTTCTGACTCATTTCCAATCCTGAAGTTGCAACACCTCCTGCGTTTGATGCCTTTCCAGGTGCAAATAAAATTTTCGCTTTATGGAATACTTCAATTGCTTCTGGTGTAGAAGGCATATTTGCACCTTCGCTCACACACATACATCCGTTATCTACTAATGCTTTTGCTTCTTCTTTATTTAACTCATTTTGAGTAGCACATGGTAAAGCAATATCACATTTTACTTCCCACGGACGTTTTCCTTCATGGTATGTTGCTGAAGGATACTTGTCTACATACTCACTAATTCTGCCTCGCTTTACATTCTTAAGGTCCATTACAAAAGCAAGCTTTTCAGTGCTAATACCTTCTGCATCGTAAATATACCCGCCAGAATCTGACATAGTAACTACTTTTCCTCCAAACTCCAGGGCTTTCTCTGCAGCATACTGCGCCACATTTCCAGATCCTGAAATCACTACTGTTTTCCCTTTAAAACTTTCACCCTGAGTGGCAAGCATGTTTTTTGCAAAATATACATTCCCATAGCCTGTAGCTTCAGGTCGAATTAAAGAACCTCCGTAAGATCTTCCTTTTCCTGTAAGAACTCCGGTAAATTCGTTTCTTATTCTCTTGTATTGTCCAAACATATAGCCAATCTCACGACCTCCAACACCAATATCACCCGCAGGAACATCTGTATCCGGGCCAATATGTCTTGACAATTCTGTCATAAAACTCTGGCAAAAACGCATTACCTCTGCATCACTTTTCCCTTTTGGGTTAAAGTCACTTCCTCCTTTACCGCCACCCATTGGTAAGGTGGTCAAACTATTTTTAAAGGTTTGTTCGAACCCTAAAAACTTAAGAATACTCAAGTTTACTGAAGGGTGAAAACGCAACCCTCCTTTGTAGGGTCCAATAGCAGAGTTATACTCAACTCTGTATGCTTTATTCACGTGTATTTCTCCACTATCATCGGTCCAGGTTACTCTAAACAGAATGGTACGCTCTGGCTCCACCATACGCTCTAGTAATTTCTTACCCTGGTATTTTTCGTTTTTCTCTATAAACGGGATAACAGTTTCAGCAACTTCCGTTACAGCTTGGATAAATTCAGGTTCGTTTGGATTTCTGTTTTCTACTTCAGAAATGAAATCTTTTATGCTTTGTTTCATTTTATTATACTTTAATGAAGGTGATTTCGTTTATAAGGTGCAAATATACGGTATATCTAAAAAAATGATGCTTTTTTTCAGCTTTAAGCTAAATGTCATACATATATTTTCCTGTTAGATATGTTTTTATATATTTGTTACGTCTCAATCTAAACCTAAAACACAATGAATGCCAAGAAATTGCTATTGGTATTTCTCTTCTTAACCAGTATTAGTCAAGGAGTTTATAGCCAATTTGGTTTTTCCCATGAAGTTGGAGTAATTACAGGGCCCGTAGCGCTCTACTCAGACTTTGGGCAACGTAATGATTTCGAAACTAACTCTGGTAATATTGGGTTTGGCGTTGGACTCATTCACTACCTTAATTTTTCATACCGGGCAGATTGTAACTGCTATACAAAAGACACCTACTTTAATGACCACTTTAAACTACGTAACGAAATAGATTACCACGTTACCAATTTAGAACATTTTGGACGCTGGGTAGACCCGGACCAACAAGGACAATTCGCAGATCAACTAAGAGCCATGAAAGGCAAGACAGAGGTTTTTGAAATTGGTTCGCAATTAGAGTATTTCCCCTTAAGCATACGCGATTTTGCAGCTGGTTCCTATAAAATTGCACCTTTTATTAGCTTGGGAGCACATTATGTATCCTATGACCCTGAAGTAACTTCAGAATTGGGTGAATTAAACATTGTAGGTGGCCCCTTAGCCACCACTCCAGAAAAATACAGGAATGCCTTTCAGCAAGAAGGAGGTTCCACCTGGGCTATTGTTACTAGTGTTGGCATTCGCTACAAATTAACCGAATTGAGTGATCTTATGCTTGATGGAAGATGGACGTATTATTTTACCGACTATATAGATGGCTTAAACCCCTCACTGGAAAATAACGGAACCAGACCTGTCCCTGAAAATAAAGCAAATGAATGGATGTACTGGCTTAATATTGGGTACATTTATTACTTAGATTAAGCTTCGTTTTTGACCACAATTTATACTGGGAAAGGAACCCTCCTACGAATTACATAAAAAAATGCAAACATTGTGTTTGTGCTTTTTTTGTTTGTATCTAAGTTACAGGCCGTAGCTTGAGTTGAAAAAAGAATTAGCCTATTGCCTGCTCCAAGTCTGAGATTAAATCCTCAATATCTTCAACGCCTACAGACAATCTAATAAGCGCATCCACTACCCCTGTTTTTTCACGGTCTTCTTTAGGGATGCTTGCATGCGTCATAGAAGCCGGATGGCCCGCTAACGACTCTACACCCCCTAAACTTTCGGCAAGTGTGAATACTTTTAGGTTTTCGACAATGTTAATTGCTTCATCATAATTGTTTCCTTTGGTGACAAAAGAAATCATACCGCCAAAATCTTTCATTTGTGCTTTGGCTATCTCATGATTGGGGTGCTCTTCAAAACCTGGCCAATATACACTTTCAATCTTTGGGTGTTTCTTTAAGAAGTTGGCAATAGCTTTAGCATTTTCGCAATGGCGTTGCATGCGCAAATGCAATGTTTTTATTCCCCGAAGCACTAAAAAGCTGTCTTGCGGGCCACAAACAGCACCACTGGCATTTTGAACAAAATATAGTTTCTTAGCCAGTGCTGCGTCTTTTACAACTAATGCTCCCATTACGACATCGCTATGGCCTCCCAGGTATTTTGTAGCGCTATGCATTACAATATCTGCCCCTAATTCCAACGGCTGTTGCAGGTAAGGTGTTGCAAACGTATTGTCTACAGCTAGTAAAATATCATGTTTTTTAGCAATGGTTGCAGCTGCTTTAATGTCTATAATATTCATCATGGGGTTGGTAGGCGTTTCCACCCAGATGAGCTTTGTTTTATGGGTTACATGGTTCTCAATATTTTCTGCATTTTGCATTCCAATAAAATGAAATTTAATGCCAAACCCTTCAAAAATACTGGTAAAAAGACGATAACTCCCACCGTATAGATCGTTTGTAGAAATTACCTCATCGCCAGGTTTTAAAAGCTTTAGTACGGCATCAATAGCAGCAAGGCCACTTCCAAACGCCAAACCATAACTACCATTCTCAATGCTTGCCAGAGAACGCTCCAAAGCCGCTCTTGTTGGATTCCCGCTCCTGGAATACTCAAAACCCTTGTGACCTCCGGGGGTATCTTGTGAATACGTAGAAGTCTGATAGATAGGTGGCATAACCGACCCATAAGCAGGGTCTACATTTTGCTGTCCGCCGTGTATAGCTTTTGTGTTGAATTTCATCTTCTTCATATCTCTTAATCTTAAAGTATCAAAAATAGGTGTTTCCTTCTATTTCAAAAAAACTGTCGTAATTTTGTGCTATGAATAGCAAACTATCCCTCCTTCTAATTGCTTTAGTGGTTTTAACCACTGGTTGCCGAAAAGCATTAGAAATAAAAACTGTGACCACAGCTTCGGAAAACTTGGCCGATTGTAGCAATGCAGCTTGTCCGTCTATTGATGTTGAGTATCTTACGGTGTCTGGCAATACTACTGCTTCAGAAAAAATAAATACTGAAATTCAGGATTTTATCATACAATCCTTATATGTAGGTGAAGATGAAGAAGGAAGTAATGCTCCCTCTATTGAAAAGGCGATGAAAGACTTCATCCAACTGTACCGAACACATAGTGCGGAATTCCCAGGCCTTTCTGCCGAATATTTTGCTGAAATCACCGTTTTACAAACTTTTAATACTAAAGAAGTACTTTCCCTGAGTTGCCGCAACTACTTATACACAGGAGGCGCACACGGGTATGGCTCCGTTACCTTTAAAAATTTTGACCCAAAAACGGGAATTAAATTATATTACGAAGACGTATTTGAAGATGTTGCTGCTTTTGAAGCATTGGCTGAAAAATTATTCCGAAAGCAAAACGATATTCCTGAAGGTGACAGTATTAATGCCACTGGTTTCTGGTTTGAAGATGACTTATTTTACCTTCCAGAAACGTTTGGAATCTCCAAAGACTTTGTGACGTTGCAATACAACCAATACGATATTGCCACATACGCTGCTGGTCCTATTGTTGTTGAAATTCCAATTTCCGAGGTAAGCGATTTGCTTACAATTTCGGTTGAATGATTCTCTTCCAGGAACATTTTTACTAAATAAAATTTAACAGGCTTTAAATACATTTCATTAAAGCCATAACATAGCCCAGGTGAATCCCTTCATGAAAATTGTTGAACTCTAAGGCTTCCTGGACGTTTGTTAGTGTAGTTTTTGTGGTAACGGTGTATTCTTTATACTCTTTAAATGTATTGTTTGCAAAATCAGTTTCAGTTTGCTTCAACAGATCAAATAATTGTTTTTTGCAGGCTTCAACTTCGGCTTCACTTACATCGCCCTCAGGTTTTGTTCCTTTTTTGTAACCAGCAACCGCTTCCGCATCAATAGGTAGTGGTAGATTGGACAATCCGTATACTATCATTTGTTGCACCACCACACAGTGTTTGATATTCCAGAAAACGTTGTTATTAAAACCCTCAGGAATCTTATTGAGTTGTTCCAGAGACAGTGTATCTAAAAAGTGATAAAATATTTTCCGGGTTTTTAAGGTAATGTCAAAAGTAAAGTCCATAACGTTAATTTTCCTCTAAAATACAGGAATTACTCTTCAAAATGGTCTTATTTTGTAGGAAAGACTCTAAAAACAAATTGTGATGAAAAAGGTATATTATTTAAGCACCTGCGATACGTGCAAGCGAATTATGGACGAAATTAAGATTCCACAATCCTTTATTACACAAGACCTGAAAACGCAAGGTATTTCTGAAGATGAAGTAGAGGAATTGGTAAATATGACCAATAGCTATGAGGAGCTTTTTAACAAGAGAGCACGCTTGTACAAAGAACGAAAGTTGAAAGACAAAGTGCTACTAGACGAGGACTACTTAAATCTTATCTTAGAGCATTATACGTTTTTAAAACGCCCCATTATTGTAAATAATGATCAGATTTTTATTGGCAACAGTAAGAAAACAGTAGAAGCCGCTAAGAAGTCTATTCACGGCTAAGAGCTATAGCTTTCATATGCTACTTTTTGGATTTAAAATTAAAAAAATGAGCGTTGAATTCAATTCACTTTAAGGATTGAAGACGTAACTTTGCGGGGTGAATCCAAGACTCCTAGCCTTACTTGCTGCCACTGCCGCGAGTACTATTTACGGTGTAAACCATACCATAGCCAAAGGTTTAATGCCTAACGTTATAGGCCCGCACGGATTTATTTTGTTACGGGTAAGTGGTGCTGCATTCGTTTTCTGGATGCTTAGTTTCTTCTTTCCTTCCGAAAAAATAGACCGTAACGATTGGTTTCGGATTATTGGCTGTGCTGCTTTCGGGATGGTTATAAACATGAATATGTTTTTTAAAGGATTGGAACTTTCAACACCTATAAATAGTAGTGTTGTGATTACTATATCACCTGTATTACTACTCATTCTTTCGGCATTTATTTTAAAGGAACGCATCACGTGGCTCAAAGCTGTAGGAATTACACTTGGGTTAACAGGAGCTCTGGCCCTCATCTTTTTTGGAGCTAAAACACAGCCCAATGCACCTAATATTCCACTAGGGAATCTACTATTTGTGGTGAATGCCGCTTCCTACGCTTTTTATCTCATCCTCGTAAAGCCATTGGTGGCCAAATACAACTCTATTACGTTGATGAAATATTTATTTTTAATTGCTTTTTTTATCAATATCCCCATAGGCTTTTCACAATTTTCTGAAGTAGGATGGCTGCAACTGGAGTTTTCAGACATCTGGAAACTTACCTTTGTGGTGATAGGAACCACTGTGCTTACCTACCTCTTCAATATTTATGCACTCAAACAATTGAGCCCCGCAGTAATTGGTGTATTTATGTATTTGCAACCGCTCATTGCAGTCGCTTTTGCTATAATCGTAGGAGCAGATTCACTCACTTCAATGCGGATGTTAGCCGCCATTTTAATCTTCCTGGGTGTGTTTCTTACCACCCGAAAAAAGAAAGTTACATCAGAAAAGCTCCGCTAAAATAACTGTAGAAGAAAAGTCACATTCAGTAAGGCTTTTCTTACTACAAAAGCAACGGGTCGTAACAGAAAGGTAACTTAAAAACACGATAAAAATCGTATCTTTAAAGTCCTAATTTTTAAAACGATACCACATGAAAACTGAAGAAATTGCAAACAACCTCGTAAATTGGTGCAACGCTGGAGAAGAACATAAATGCTATGAACAATTATACAGTCCTAACATTGTAAGCATGGAGATGGAAGGCAGCGAACATCAAGTTGCCCGGGGCATGGAAGAAATACAGAAGAAAGGCGAATGGTGGCGCAATAATTTTGAAGTCCACAACACCAAAACCAGCCAACCTACGGTTGCAGACAACTGGTTTAGTGTACGTCACGAAATGGACATTACGCACAAGCCAAGCGGGCAACGTAGTACCATGCAAGAGCTGGGTGTATATGAAGTAAAGGACGGGAAAATTGTAAAAGAGCAGTTTTTTTA
>CENR01029165.1_pt1 | contig 44267 bp, 37 predicted proteins | sample 530181 | NCBI WGS metagenome assembly CENR01 (sample SAMEA2619677, study PRJEB7988) | marine metagenome | biome: marine biome (ENVO:00000447); feature: surface water layer (ENVO:00002042); material: "saline water (ENVO:00002010), including plankton (ENVO:xxxxxxxx)" | depth 5 m | reverse complement strand
CGAACCCTTACCGCTATTCTGTTTTTAATCCAACGCGGACTGGCAGCCGGGATCACCATTTTTGCTCCGGCGATCATCCTCTCGGCAGTACTGGGATGGAATTTGTTGTACCTCAATATTATCATTGGCGTATTGGTGATTATTTATACTGTTAGTGGCGGAACCAAGGCTGTAAGCGTCACACAAAAACAACAAATGGGAATTATCTTTTTAGGAATGTTCCTCGCTTTTTTGATTATTCTTAATTATTTACCCCTTGATATTACCTTCAACAAAGCGTTAGAAATTGCGGGTGCCAGCGGTAAAATGGAAGTACTGGATTTTTCATTCGACTTTGAAAACAGGTATACCTTCTGGAGCGGGATTATTGGCGGAACATTTTTAGCCCTCTCCTATTTCGGTACAGATCAAAGCCAGGTACAACGCTATCTTTCGGGGAAATCGGTTAAGCAAAGCCAGATGGGTTTAATAATGAATGGATTGCTGAAAGTACCTATGCAATTCTTTATCCTGCTCGTTGGGGTAATGGTTTTTGTGTTTTATCAGTTTAACGCCTCGCCCTTGCATTTTAATCCTGCTGCGGTGAAAGATGTAATGGATTCTGAATATGCTTCGGAATATGTAGCATTGGAAGAAGAAAAAAAAGGGATAGATTCTCAATTACGAGAGGTACAGATGACCTATTCGATTGCTGAAGATTCAGAAAAAAGTACCCTAAGTGCTGAAATTTTAAACTTGCAGCAACAAGAAGAAACCTTACGTGAACAATCTAAAGCGGTCATTAAAAAAGCAAATCCCAATGCCGAAACAAACGATAAGGATTATGTATTTATACATTTTATCCTAAACAACCTCCCGCGTGGATTAATTGGGTTGTTGCTAGCTGTAATTTTAAGTGCAGCCATGTCTTCCACAGCTTCTGAATTAAATGCTTTAGGTTCGACTACTGCTATAGATCTCTACAAAAGAAACGTGAAAGGGCGTACCGATAAGCAATATGTAAATGCCAGCAAATGGTTTACAATGCTATGGGGAGTTGTCGCTATTTTAATTGCTTGTGTTGCCAATCTATTTGAAAACCTGATCGAACTTGTAAATATTATAGGCTCTATTTTCTACGGAAATGTCCTGGGTGTATTCTTACTTGCTTTCTTTATTAAATACGTAAAGAGCAACGCTACCTTTATCGCAGCACTTATTACGCAAGCGATTGTAGTGGTGGTCTGGTGGCTGGATGTTATGCCGTATCTCTGGTTAAACCTATTTGGATGTGCTCTGGTCATGGGGATTGCCGTACTGCTGCAAGTAGTGCTAGGAAATACAGGGGGAGCTCATTCCTCTACGACTGAAGGATAAATTACAGTATCTTTACTGGTAAAGTACTTCCTATGGAAAATTTCAACTGGACTCAGTTTACCCGTAAAATTGCAATTTCTGCACCTGTAACGTCGCTCTACAAAGCCTGGACGGTATCTTTAGAACTAGAACGCTGGTTTTTAAAAGACGCCACCTTTATTACTTCAGAGGGTACACAAAGAGATAAGTCTTCTAGTATTGAGAAAGATGATGCCTATCTATGGAAATGTTATCAATGGGATGGGGTTGAAAAAGGTTCTATTGTTTCGGCTAACGGAAAAGATGCGCTCCATTTTACCTTTGCCGGAGATTGTCTAGTAGAAATATCCTTAGAGCCGTATGGCAAAGAAACCATTGTAACCCTAACGCAAAAAAATATTCCTACTACAGACAAAGCGAAGGTAGATATTAGGCTGGGTTGTGACCACGGATGGTCTTTTTACCTGGTCAATTTAAAGTCGGTATACGAAGGAGGATTAGATTTACGAAACAAGAATACAAACATACCTGCTATGGTAAATAGCTAGTCTGGTAAGTCCTTCATAAATATTTTGGCAATAAAGAAGTAATATAAGTTTCTTTTAGGAAGGTTTTTCCCACGATGGCGTGCAGTTTTAATTTTATTAATGGTAAGTAGTACCAAAACTACAAGACCAACAATGAGAAAAAATAAGAGGTAGTAAGCCACAATTATTAGTTATAGTAACAATATTATAAAAATACTTACGTAAAAACTAACAAAATTAGTTTCAAAATTACCACAAAAACAATTGGATCTCTACTTTTAGTACTTTACTAATTACAGTTCTGAAAGTGATTTTTTGGCCGCTTCAAATTCTGAAACCATCTCGGCAACTATCTGGGCTGCCGGTTTTATATCATGAATTAAACCGGCAATCTGACCTATTTCCAGCTCACCATCTTCCAAGTCACCTTCAAACATGCCGCGCTTTGCTCTTGCCCTTCCCAGTAGTTCGATAAGCTCTTCTTTTGTTGGGTTTTTTGTGTAAAGTTCCATGACTTCACTAAAAAATTTATTTTTCAGCATACGCACCGGAGCCAGTTCTTTTAAAGTTAAGAGGGTATCTCCTTCTTTGGCATCCACCACCATTTTTTTAAAAGCCTGGTGGGCACTGCTTTCTTCCGAAGCAACAAAACGACTTCCTACTTGTACGCCGTCGGCACCCAGAACCATTGCGGCCAACATTCCTCTCCCACTGGCAATTCCACCCGCTGCAATTAAAGGCACTTTTATTTGCTCTTTTACCATAGGGATTAAGGTGAAGGTGGTAGTTTCTTCCCGCCCATTATGTCCGCCTGCTTCAAAACCTTCAGCAACAACTGCGTCTACACCTGCTTCTTGTGCTTTCAACGCAAATTTGACGCTACTTACCACATGTACAACGGTAATCCCGTGATTCTTTAAATGCTGTGTATAGGTCTTTGGATTTCCTGCTGAAGTAAACACAATTTTAACGTCCTCTTCAATAATTATCTTTATAATTTCCTCCAGGTTGGGATACAGCATTGGCACATTCACACCAAAGGGTTTGTCGGTCGCCTTTTTACATTTTACAATATGTTCTCTAAGGATATCGGGGTACATAGAGCCTGCACCTAAAATTCCTAATCCGCCAGCATTGGCTACTGCACTTGCCAACCGCCATCCACTGTTCCAGATCATTCCTGCCTGAATAATAGGATATTCTATATTGAAGAGTTGAGTGATTCTGTTTTCCACTATTTTTTTAATATTTTAAAGTTATTTATGACACCTTCAGCCGCTATACTAGCAATATAAACGCCTCCTGAAAGTTCAGAAATATTCACCTTATTATCAACTGCAGAAATTTCTTTTTCCAGCACCTTTTTACCTAGTACATCATAAATGATCACGACAGCTCTTTCTAATTGCTGCGGAAATGATACGTTAAAAACATCGGTAACCGGATTCGGGTAAATTGCGAAGGTTTCTTTTAACATCTGGTCTTCAGTTCCCAGAACTTGCAAAGCATGATACGCTTCTTCAAAATCAGGGATTCCGTAGCCCATTTCGTTCGTTGGGTTGTTGAAAAGATGAGAATTCTGGCGAATTAAATCCATTAACCTGTTATTTTTTACTTCCTGCCTGGATTGCCACAAACATGCTATAGCACCTGCCATAATTGGAGAACTAAACGATGTCCCGCTATTAAAAGTAACATTTCCGTCTCGGTCTACCACAGCAGCATCTCTCCCTTGCGCCATCACGTCAGGCTTTATGCGCCCGTCTACGGTAGGACCAATTGAACTAAAATCTACGTAATCACCTCCAGCATCAACCGCTCCAACCGTTAAAATTCCTTTAGAATCTCCAGGGGTTGCAACAAATGTAAATCCGTTTCCATCATTTCCGGCAGAAGTTACCAATAACATTCCCTTTTGAAAGGCAAGATTTCCGCCTCGGGCAGCAATAGTTGTTTCCCCGTCAAGATCTTCGTAGGTATGGTCATAGCTGGGATTATCATAATCTTGATATCCCAAAGATGTGTTTACAACATCTACCCCTAAACTATCGGCACGTTCCAAAGCCTCTACCCACCATGCTTCTTCTACGGGGTTTTCGGTTGGAGCAAATTCTGTTCTAAATAAATAAAAAGAGGCGTCCGGGGCAGTTCCCACAAATTTTTCGGCTCCATCAAGAAATGCTCCAATATCGCTAAACGTTTGTGCTCCATGAGAGCCTGTTCCATCAACATTGGTTTGTCTTTCGGCGAAATCGTAAGTTCCCAGAAGACGCCCTTCTGAAACTATATCAGAGAACGCAGGATTGGTCATTACATTAGGAAAACCACTATCCAAAACGGCAATAATCATATCTTCCCCTGTAAAATCCTGCTCGTGGAGGAAATCTGCCGCTATTTGCTCTGCTTGATTTCTGGCAGCGCCATAATCGTAAACTATACGGCTTTCTTGCTTTTCTATCTTAAATTTATCTTCGGTTGGCCTCTGAAAAGGTGTGCGGTTTAAACTTTTATCAGCAAACTCAACTTCTGTAACAAACGCGAGGTTTGTCAAGTTCTCAATAGCGCTTTGAGAACCTCTCACATAAACGGCATTCAGCCATTTACTTTTAGCGTGTACAGTAATGCCAGATATATTTTTGAGCTGAGTGATGTATGCTTCGTTTACCGGAACATCCAACGCGTCTATTGCTATGTTGTGTAATGCTTTTCTATCAATCGCTTCTTGGGTTAAAATAGAAATAGGATTAGCAATAGAAGCAGCTACGTTTTCTTTATCAGCAAAAAACGCCAAGGCATCTTCTTGTGCGGTAGCTACGGTTGCAACTAAAAGCGCCCCTAGTAAAAGTAATTTTTTCATAGTAATTATTTTAAGAAATCACACCGCTACCCAACAATTCTTCACCTTTATACCAGGCTACAAACTGTCCTTCGGTTATCGCAGATTGCGGATTCGTAAAGGTAACATAAAGCCCCGATACTGTACGATGCAATGTAGCGTTTTCTAGTGGTTGCCGGTATCGTATTCTTGCGGTAACCTCCATGGTTTTGTCTACGGCAAGTTCTAAGTCTTCGCGTACCCAATGGATTTCTTCCTCACGAACAAACAAGCCATGTCTATACAACCCTGGATGACTTTTTCCCTGACCCGCGTAAATTATGTTTTCTTCAACATCTGTTGCAATTACAAAAAGTGGTTCTTGTGTTCCCCCTACTGCCAGGCCTTTGCGTTGTCCATTGGTGAAATAATGAGCCCCCTGGTGGGTTCCCACAATTTTTCCATCTGTTTTTTTGTACTGAATTTTTTTAGCAAGTGTTTCCAGATCATTTTCTACTGAAGACTTTGCATCATCTCGATAACCTTCAAAATCTGAAGCTACTTCAACAATAGCGCCTTCTTTAGGAGCTAATTGTTGCTGTAAAAACTCAGGTAATCGCACTTTTCCTATAAAGCATAGTCCTTGAGAATCTCGTTTTTCAGCAGTGACTAAATCCTGTGCAGCCGCAATTTTACGAACTTCCGGCTTTAGTAATTCTCCAATAGGAAACAAGGTTTTTGCCAGTTGCTCTTGAGATAATTGACACAAGAAGTACGATTGGTCTTTATTGGGGTCTTTCCCAGCCAGTAAATGATGTATTTCTTTAGCTATTCCATGCTGCTTACCGAGCGTAGTCGATGTACGACAATAGTGTCCTGTTGCTACAAAATCTGCCCCTAGACTAAGGGCAATTTTCATAAAGACGTCAAATTTAATCTCTCTGTTACAAAGAACGTCTGGATTTGGCGTACGTCCCATTTTGTATTCACGAAACATATAATCTACGATACGTTCTTTGTATTGTTCACTCAAATCTACGGTCTGGAAGGGTATATCAAGCTTTTGAGCAACTAGCATGGCATCGTTACTATCTTCCAGCCACGGGCATTCATCAGAGATGGTCACGGTATCATCATGCCAGTTTTTCATAAACAGCCCGATCACATCGTACCCTTGCTCTTTCAATAAATAAGCTGCAACGCTGGAGTCTACACCCCCGCTTAAGCCTACTACTACACGTTGTTTCTTTTTCATCTGAATACAAAGATACTATGTGGACATCACAAATTCTAAAAACCAAATTCCAAAATACAATACCTGCATTGGTTGGCTCTATAAAATGATTAGTTTGGACGTTTCTGTGGCTTTGGATAGGTTTCTTCCAGTTCCACTTTCCCATCTTTAAAGTATTGCCAAAGGCCGTGCTTCTTGCCGTTCTTGTAATATCCTTTGATGGTTACATTACCGTTGGCATCGTAATATTCGGCAGGTCCGTGGAGTTTATCATCATGGTAGATCAGCTTTTTAAGTAACACGCCTTCGGGGGAAAAATACAGGTTGTTTCCCTGTTTGATGCCGTTTGCGTATGTTATTTCTTCTGTTACCTTTCCGTCAGGATAATACGTGGTTTGTACACCGTCCAGTTCTCCAGTTGTATACACTTCCTTACTCATGATGGCATTGGATTTCTTTTGAAAATAGATCCACTCGCCTATTCTGTCTTTACCTTTCATTTGCCCTTCACTTACAACCTTTCCTTTAATGGTATAGTATTTTACATTGGCTATCTCAGAATTGGCTTTAAATTCTTTAGTTGTGGTAGGGTTGTCTCCACATTCTTCACAATAAAATTTAAACGTTCCTACTTCTTTTCCGTGGTTAAACTCGCCTTCGTACCGAAGCTGCTTTGTATTAGGGTAGTATTTTTTCCAGATACCATGACGTTCCCCAGCTTCGTCAAATTTATTGACCTCCTGGGCAATCAACGTGTTTGCTGAAATAAATGTGATAAGAAAAAAGATAAGGAATCGTATCATAGAAATGCGCTTTTTAAAATAACGAAGGTTTAAAAAATCTATTGAATTCTATGGGCTGTTTTTCAAAAAGAATGCCAAAATTAGAATAAAGAATAAAGACCGCTTCGCTGAAAGAAAAAAGACAAAACTTCTATTTTCTCTTGTCTCTTGTCTCTTGTCTCTTGTCTCAAAAAAATTATTTCTTCTTTTTCTTCTGAGCTTTTTTCTGTTCTTCGGCTTGCTCCATCATATCTGCCATTTTACGCTGGAAACGATTTTGCTTCTTCGGCTTTTTCTTGTTTACCTGAATCTGTGCGTGAATCTTATCTTCGTCAATAATATATGTTTTAATCACCAACATAATACCAATGGTAATTAGGTTGGATGTAAGATAGTACAGCGACAGTCCACTTGCATAGTTGTTAAAGAACACCAACATAAAAATTGGCGACAGGTACATCAAAAATTTCATATTTGGCATCCCAGGTTGCTGTTGCGCCTGCATACTTTGTCCTGTACTCATAATCATGTATGCCCCAATAGCAATGGAAGCTAAAATTGGGAATAGACTTACGTGATCTCCATAAAAAGGAATAGTAAAAGGAAGTTCTGCAATCGTATCGTAACTGGATAAATCTTCAGCCCACAAAAAGCTTTTTTGTCTTAAATCGAATGCTGTCGGGAAAAATGTAAACAACGCATAGAACACCGGGATTTGTAACAAAGCTGGTAAACAACCTTTTAATGGACTGGCTCCTGCAATGTTCTGAAGCTTCATTGTTTCCTGCTGAATCTTCATACTATTCCCTTCGTGCTTTTTCTTTATCTCATCAATTTCTGGTTTTAATACCTTCATTTTTGCCTGAGACAGGTATTGTTTGTATTGCACAGGAGACAATGCCAGTTTAATTAATACCGTCAACATAATAATGGCGATACCTGCTGGTAAGAAACCACTCAAGAAACCAAACAAAGGAATAACAACATATTTGTTGATCATTCCAAAAATTCCCCACCCTAGCGGCATGGCTTCGTCCAGATTTCTATCATAGTCATTAAATATCTGGTAATCGGTTGGGCCGTAGTACATATTCATGTTTTCGGCCAACGCACCTCCTTTGGGTTCAATTAAAATTTTTGCGCCATATTTTTTAGTAAATACAGTATCCACCTCTTCATCCAACACATAATCTTTTGAAGAAAAAGCAACTTCTTTGAACGGCGTATCTGTTAACAACATAGAGCTAAAAAAGTGCTGACGGAAATTCATCCAGTTTACCCCCGTTTCTACTTCAGCATCTTCACCTGTTGGGTCTAATTTGCTGAAATCTTCATCTTCGTGCTCGTAGGTTAGTCTTGAATATCGGTTCTCATATGAGATGCTCTTCGCATGACGATACCCTTTTAAATTCCAATCTAAATAAATTGGGGAAGAGGTATCTACCACCCCTTGTAATCCTTGCGATTTTATGCTGAAATCCAACATATAATCGCCAGGCTTTAATGCATAGCGGTACTCTATAAAAGAGTTCTCTCCAGATCTTAAACGCATGGTAAGCACGTTGTGCTCCCCATTTTTGGTCAATGAAGGTTCAAAATAGAGATCACGCGTGTTTAACAATCTGTTTTCAGCAGTGAACTGAAGATTAAAATCGTTGTTACCGTCCTTAATTAAATATACCTGCTCGCCCGTGTATGTGGTATGTTCTTTTAACATCGCTTCCACAATGTAGCCCCCTTTATTACTTACTTTTAAGACTAGTAAGTCATTTTCAACAGTTGTGACTGCATCGGTTGCTGAAGGCAATGTAGCTGAATATGCGAAAGAACCCAGTCTGTTTTTAAGCCCTTCCACTGCTAACGAATCTGTCGCCGAAGCGGTATTGATCTCAGCAGGTGTTATCTGCTTTGTTGCTGTGGTATCCTGAACATTTGTGGTCTCCTCGGCTACTTCTTCTGTAGTAACTTCGTCTTTTGCCTGTTCATCTTTATTCATATAAAGCATCCAAAGCAGGATCGCTCCAATAATTAAGAAACCAATCAGCGAATTTTTATCAAACTTTTTTTCTTCCATATTTCGACTCCGCTCAATATGTCGTAGCGGTTATTTTAATTTTATTCTTTCAGAATTGCTGTGACACTTCGACAAGCTCAGTATGACAACCTATTGTTACATTGCTTTTACAACAATTTCGCCTTTACTTTAAAAAGCGACACATTGTCTTATTTTATTTTTGAATGCTCGTGCGCAGCTTTTACGAAGGCTACAAACAACGGATGCGGATTGGCAACCGTACTTTTATATTCCGGATGGTATTGTACACCTACAAACCAGGGGTGTTCTGGAATTTCTATAATCTCTACCAGTCCTGTTTTTGGGTTAATTCCAGTAGCGCGCAAACCAGCTGCTTCCAATTGGTCACGATACGCATTGTTATATTCATAACGATGGCGATGCCGTTCCTGAATGATATCGTCCTCATAAACACTGCTTACAATACTGTTATCTTCCAAGGCACAGTCCCAAGAGCCCAAGCGCATGGTTCCACCCATATCTGTAATATTCTTCTGGTCTTCCATTAGGTTAATAACCGGATGATCTGTGTGCTTGCTCATCTCACTAGAATTAGCATCTGCCAACCCAAGTACATTTCGGCTATATTCGATTACTGCCATTTGCATTCCCAAACATATCCCCAGAAACGGGATATTATTTGTTCTTGCATACTTTACAGCCTCTACTTTTCCTTCAATACCACGTTCTCCAAAACCTGGTGCTACCAGAATACCATCCAGCCCGTGGAACTGTTCTGAAATATTAATGGGATCTATATGTTCTGAATGAATAGAAACCACATTTACCTTCACCTCATTTTCGGCTCCAGCGTGTATAAAGGCTTCCAGTATAGATTTGTAACTATCCTGTAATTCCACATATTTTCCAATAAGGCCAATAGTTACATTGCCTTTTGGATTTTTATGACGGTCTAAAAATTGATTCCAATGCGTAAGATCTACTTCGTTGGTGTCTTCCATATTCAATTTTGAAAGCGTCACCTTGTCCAACCCTTCTTCCAGCATCATATTAGGAACGTCGTAAATAGTAGAGGCATCTATGGATTGTATTACCGCTTCTTTTTGTACGTTACAGAACAAAGCCAGCTTTTTACGTAAATCGTCACTTAATTCGTGTTCGGTACGACATACCAGAATATCGGCTTTTATACCGCTTTCCATTAATGTTTTAACCGAGTGTTGCGTGGGTTTTGTTTTTAATTCGCCAGCAGCAGATAAATAAGGTACCAGCGTTAAATGAATTACCAATGCATTATCATCACCTAACTCCCATTTTAATTGTCTAACAGACTCAATATATGGTAAAGACTCTATATCCCCTACGGTTCCTCCAATTTCAGTAATTACAATATCATAATCGCCACTTTTTCCCAGTATCTGGATGCGTTCTTTAATTTCGTTGGTGATGTGGGGAACAACCTGTACGGTCTTTCCTAAAAACTCGCCACGACGTTCTTTATCAATAACACTCTGGTAAATACGTCCTGTAGTTACATTATTGGCTTGTGAGGTAGAAACGTTCAAAAAGCGTTCGTAGTGACCTAAATCCAGATCGGTTTCGGCGCCATCATCGGTTACATAGCATTCACCATGTTCATAGGGGTTTAAGGTTCCCGGGTCTACGTTAATGTAAGGGTCTAATTTCTGGATCGTTACACGGTATCCTCTGGCCTGTAGTAATTTGGCCAGTGATGCTGCTATAATTCCTTTTCCTAAAGATGAGGATACCCCGCCCGTAACGAAGATGTATTTTGTAGTGTTCATGGATGCCTTTGCTATGTTCGCTATACGGGATGCAAAGGTATGTATTTATTGAGATAGTTTATTGAATTTTCAAGAGAAACTTCCTCGTGATTTCATAACCTTTCAGAAACATATAAATCAACAAAATATAGTACTTTGCAGTATGGTTTTAGATACATTAGAAAATTATGGAAGTTACCTTCCGCTTCACAAACACATGGCTGCTGTCTATCAGTTTCTGAAAGAAAAGGATTTACAAGAACTTGCTGAAGACACTTACGAAATAGACGGCAAGGACTGTTTTGCCATCGTAATGAGTTATACCACCAAACCAAAAGCTGATGGTTTTTCTGAAGCACATTTCAACTATATAGACATTCAGTACATCATCTCTGGAGCTGAAAAAATAGGCACAGCTATCCTGAAAGAACAGCAGCCCTTTGAAGTTAACGAGGAAAAAGACTACGCTTTTTACAAATGCAACACTGAGGATTTTATGTTGAAAGAAGGCTTTTTTACCGTATTTTTTCCGCAGGATATCCACCAAACAGGCATCCTGATCGATACACCAGCAACAATAAAAAAAGTTGTTTTTAAGCTGAAGGTGACTTCGTAAGACTATTTCCGGTTTGAACGAACTCTTCGTTTAATTGGTCTGGTTTTTATAGTAACCACATCTTCATCTTTATTTGTGTAGATATAACGATATTCATTTTCTAAGAAGCCAATAGAGCTATTGAAAACCGTCTTATTTTCAGCAAGTTGTTTGGCGTATTTTTCTTTATCCACAAATTCTTTTAGGGTTGCTCCATTGTGGTCTGGCAGCAGATTAAAATTAGCATCCAACACAAATTCAAGTGGTATCGAATCTTCACTAGCCCAGTAGTTAATAATATCTTCCGTTATAAAGTCTTTAGGACCAAAACCTCCTGGCATCCCCATATTTAACATCATTTGCTGGTTAAACATCATAGTATGAAGCCAAAACCAGTCGTAATGGTGGTAGGTATCCCTGTTCACAACATCTACCACAACTGCATACTTATTGTCCTGGGTTTTATTCACTGAAACAGTTGACTTGAATTTAAACTTTTTAGTTTTCTTGAGGTATGCAAGCCGCTTCCCTTTAATAGTTCTTAGTTGCGAAAGTGTTCCATTAAGTGTGTGGGATTGTTTCACACTGCCAGATTTCGCATCATACACCTGAAACGCCAGATCTTCCTTTGTTAAAAAAGAAGCAAACAACATATCATCTACAATATGTGCATTAAAGTCGGTTGGCTTTTCCAGTACGTCTTGTAAAATTTGTTTTTGACTTATAATTCCAGTGGTAATATCTATAATAAGTATTTCTGGAGTATCTTTTTGAAAATAGTCATAGAATGTAAAGTAGATAGTTTCGTCATTAAAATATCCTTGAATTTCTGAAATAGCTCCGTGTTTCACAAAGTTTTGATTATCCACTATGGAAACAGGCTCTTTAAAAATTTCTTTAATAGCTTTTTGAAACTCCTTAGAGACCGAGATCTTCTTTGTTTGAACATCTGCTGAAGTCGTAATAGTTGTTAATTCTAAGGTTTCCTTATCTGTACGCTCCAGATATTTCGTTTTTGTAGCGTCAATAAATTTTATGACAGGTTTGTCTTTAGATTCCCATGTCTTTTCTAAAACCGAACCATTTTGCAGGTTATAATCTAAAACTGCAATGGTCTTATCCTGAAAGGTAGAAATGGACACGACATCTCCGTTAGTATGGTAAGCAAAAATGTCTGGAACATCTTCGAACGAACTGGTTTCAAACTGATTTACCATTTGTTGTGAATTCATATAAAACGGAATAAGGTCGTATTTTTTAGTGTCTTTGTTTTTTACAATGATCAAATGAATAGTTGCATTTTCAACAGCAAAAGAAAAAGTTTTTTCAAACTTTTGATGTTTTTCTAATGTATAGGAAAAAGTATCATTCGCAACAGACACGGTAGAAACAAACAACAATAAAATAAAGGTAATAGTTTTCATAAATTAGGGTTATGCCCAAATATACTAGTTTCTACGAATTCAGAAAGGAATTTATAAAAGTTGAAACAAACACTGAAAACACAACCCTTTGATAATTATCTCTTTTAGACGTTAAACTTACGTGAAGTAGGCCTCCATCTTATATGCAATTAAGTATCTTATAATTATAAAATTATATACATATGAAAAAGTTAGGATTATTGGCAACATTGAAAGCCAAATCAGGTAAAGAAAACGAAGTTGAAAAATTTATAAAAGGAGCCGTCGAATTAGCTCGCAAAGAAGATGAAACACTTACGTGGTACAGCTTTAAAATTGACGCAGATACCTTTGGTATTTTTGACACTTTTGAAACCGAAGCAGCGCGTGATGCGCACTTAAATGGTGAGATCGCCAATGCCCTAATGGAAAACGCAGAAAGGTTACTTTCTGAATCTCCAGACATTAAAAAAATTAATATTCTTTCAAATAAATAAAAAACTTTATGAATACGATAGATTTAAAAACAGCAGAAAAAATAATTGCAGCTGCAAAAGAAAAAGCAACGGCATTAGATACCAAGATGAATATTTCAGTAGTAGATGCAGGCGCTAATCAAGTAGCTTTTGTTAGAATGGACGGCGCCTGGTTAGGCTCCGCAGATATTGCACTTAAAAAGGCCAAAACGGCACGCTTTTTCGATATGAATTCCGGCGAAATAGGTAAACTTTCACAACCCGGGAAACCGCTATTTAACATTGAACATTCCAACGGAGGGCTTATTTCTTTTCCTGGAGGTGTTATTTTAAAAAATAAAGAAGGCGCTGTAATTGGAGCCGTTGGTGTAAGTGGAAGTTCTGTAGAGAATGATCACGACGTAGCCACTGCAGGTGCTGAGGCATTATAGGTTTACACAGAGTAAAAATGATATAGACAGCGCTGTATTGGCGCTGTTTTTTTATCAGGTTTTAGTGGCAATTACTTTTCAACCAGAGGCTTCAACAAACCTTCCAGACCATTTACTTTAATCTCAAACATTTCCTGCATCATTGTTCCCAGTTTTCCTTGTGGAAATCCCTTTTGCTGAAACCATACAAAATAGGCTTCAGGAAGATTCAGTAAGCGTTGGTTTTTATACTTTCCAAAGGGCATCCTATAGTTGGCCAGCTCCTTTAAATGATTGGGATTGGGAAAGGGGTTTTCACCCTTAGGATTTCCAGCGCTCATACTTCTTTAATTCTTTGGCAACAAACCTGCGCCATTGTATTTCGACAGGTTCAATTTTGGAGTGGTCTGTTTCAAAATCGAATTTGGTTTGTAGTTTTTTTCGGGCGTTTTCGATATTTTGATAGAGTTTATTTACTTCTTCTTTCGGATTGTTAGAAAAGGATGTTTCTTCCATCGCCTTGCGTAATTTACGAGCATAGAGTTCAGAAATATCGAAATGGGTTTGTTCGTGTTTCAGAATATAGGGCGAAACCAAGTCTGGTTTGTACCAGGATAATTCAGGGTAAAAGTTGCAAGTCACTTCATAATCCATCGTCATTTTACCATTCTTCACTTTATACGAAAATGAAAATGACACCCCACTATTGGTACTTGCCACAAAACTATCTCCCATATCTGGTTCCCCTTTAAAATCGCTCCAGGTAAGTTGCCGATTTTCGTTCCACTGCATCTTAACGGTATCGCCATCCAACGAGATGGAACAAATTAAAAGGAAAAGGGTTGCTAAAATTTTCATCAATATAATAACGCGTATAAAAAAAAATTATTGAGCGTATTTCGCAGGATCACCCCAATTAAAAGAGATTATTTTTTCAATATCCGGATGTAAACTGTGATATACCGGACACCTTATGGCAGCATTTTCTAAAATTGCTTTATTCTTTGGCTTGACAATTTCAGGTAGCGAAAAAACAACTTCAATTTTAGAAATACGTCTGGGGTCGGTAGCCATTGTTTTAGTAACTAAAGCTGTGCTAGCAGTTAAATCTACTCCTAAATCTTTAGCCTTAATTCCCATAATGGTAAACATGCAATTTGCCAAACCTGTTGCTACGGTATCGGTTGGAGAAAAAGCTTCTCCCTTTCCATTATTATCGATGGGAGCGTCTGTAATGTAGGTATTACCAGACTTTAAGTGCTCACATTCGGTGCGCAGATTACCTAAATAGGTTACTTTGGAGGTGCTCATTTTACGACGTCAAATTGAAGTTCTTTGTTATACTGCAAAATATACATTGCTTTGTTTGCGTAGCCAGATGAGGCTTGTGGCTGGTATCTGAATTTACTTTCAATATATTCAGTTTCAAATTCACCATTGGTTTCGTTATACAGATCTTCCGAAGACCCCAGGCGTAATAACACATCGTAGGTTACATCAAAACCTCTAACAGCGTATTTATTAGGCAGTACACCATATTTATTTCTGTAACTAATTAAGAATGCATCCTTCTCGTCATAATTATAGCTCTTACTCACAGCAGGGAAAGTTAACCCCAAGCGCGCCAGATTCATATTGCTTATATCATCAAAATCGTATGCTTTATTTTTATCCAGGGTAAACATTCTGAGGTTGTAATCGTTAGGCATTCCATTTAAAATAGTTACCACATTACTCAAGATTACAGGATCTACTGTTTCTACAATTACCCAGTTATCTGCCGTACCCTTTGCCATGTGTTTATCAATATCACCTACATATAAAAATCCTTTGTCTCTTGGCGTAATTATTTTTACAGAAGGGATAGCAGCAACAATTTTACTTTTCTGCTTAGCTCTTTTAGCATCTGAAATTAACACGACATTTTTTCCTGCGCTGTTTTCTTTTAACCATTGCAGCATACCATTCTCCAGTAGTTCTTCTGAAGGTAGCGTCTGGAATACATTGCCCATAGCTCTTATAGTTCTATTGCTTAACGGGGAAAAAACCGGTACATCGCTCCTGCTTAGAGCTGAAGATGCCTTCTCCACATTATTACTAAGTAACGGACCAATCACAGCATCCATACTGCTTACATTGTTATTTGAAATAATACTACTCACTTTAGACCCGTTGGCTTCCGTATCAAAAACATTTAATGTAACCGAAACTCCTTTATCTTTCGCAAATTCTGCGGCTAATAAAGCACCACTATAAAAATCTAAAGCAATGCGCATGGTTCGCTCCTTTTGAAGCACATCTGCATTGTTCACAGAATCTACCGAGGCTCTGTTCAGCATAAAAGGAAGCATTAAAGCGATCTTTTTATCGCTTTTATTACTGAGTTTGTTTTCAAGATCTACTTCAGAGATATCTTCTGATGAAATTAATTCACCATCCTTTGGAAGTTTTAAAATCATCCCTTCTTTCAGACCATCTTTTGCATAGGGGTTTAAGGCGACAATTGCTTCTTCGGTCAAACCAAACTTCACTTTTAAACGGTAAAAGCCTTCTTTGGGTTGTACCTCGTATAAGGTGTATTTTTCAGTATCTACCGCTTCAGAAGACACTTTCTTTTCGGGAACATTCAGTTTAGTGTTTACGGGTAAATTTTCTCCCAAACCAGGATTCATGGCATCGAGTTCGGCTACTGTAATGCCGTACATTCTTGCGATTCCAAATTTTGTTTCCTTTGGTTTTACAGTATATGTAGCTGTAGTATTTTCTTCTGAAGTGTTATCAGAAGTTGCTGTGGTATTTTCAGAAGACCCTGTTTTTAGAATAGGGATTCGCAGTTTTTCGCCCTTCTTAACTTGTTGAGCATACAGCTGTTTATTATATTTTTTAAGATCATCAATAGAAACACCGTATTGCTGAGATATGCTGAAAAGCGTCTCCTTACGTTTTACTCTGTGCATTTTAAATGAAACATTCCCAGTGCTGGAAATAACTTCCGCAGAAGGAATTACCAATACAGAATTCACTTTTACCCCGTCACGGGCATCTGGATTGAGTGCATAAATTGCTTCAGTCGTTGTGCTATACTGTTTCGCAATACTGAAAACAGTCTCACCTTTTGCCACTTTATGGCTCTTGTACGTCTCTTGTGCTGGGGATGATAGCGCATCGCAACTCACTAATATAAAGCTTGCAATGGCAATAAAGAGGATATATTTCAATGTTTGAATCAAGGTTTTTTCTTTTTCCTAAAAATACGGATAAAGCAGGTTTGTTCTTCTTAAAATATGATTAAAGTTGCACGTAGTGTGCCACAAGTTATTCCCATTCAATAGTCGCGGGTGGTTTGCTACTTATATCATACACTACTCTATTAACGCCTTTTACTCGGTTTATTATATGATTACTGGTTTCCTGTAAAAATTCGTAGGGTAAATTTACCCAGTCTGCAGTCATCCCATCGGTACTTTCTACAGCTCGCAGGGCGACTACTTTTTCGTAGGTACGCTCGTCTCCCATTACGCCTACGCTTTGTACTGGTAATAAAATAGCTCCTGCCTGCCATACTTTATCGTATAAATCCCATTTGCGGAGTCCTTCAATAAAAATAGCATCTACCTCCTGTAAAACACGTACTTTTTCAGCAGTGATATCCCCTAATATTCTAATGGCTAATCCTGGTCCTGGAAAAGGATGACGTCCCAATAGTTTTTTATCGATGCCCAATTGTGCTCCCACACGTCGTACTTCATCTTTAAAAAGCATTCGTAAAGGCTCTACAATTTTAAGCTTCATAAAATCTGGTAAGCCACCTACGTTGTGATGACTCTTTATAGTTACGGAAGGACCGTTTACCGAAACACTTTCAATAACATCTGGATAAATAGTTCCTTGTGCCAGGTAGGTCACATCGGTTATTTCGTGGGCTTCGTCATCAAAAACTTCGATAAAGGTACCCCCAATTGCCTTACGTTTTTCTTCAGGGTCAGATTTTCCAGCTAGTGCTGTTAAAAAACGTTCGGAAGAATCTACTCCTTTTACGTTTAAGCCCATGTCTTTATATTGTTCCAAAACACTGTCGAATTCATTTTTTCGAAGCAGGCCGTTGTTCACAAAAATGCAATACAGGTTTTTTCCAATGGCTTTGTGTAATAATACCGCAGCTACTGTAGAATCTACACCACCGCTTAACCCTAATACTACTTTATCCAGTCCAATTTTTGTTTTTAATTCTGCTACCGTAGTTTCTGCAAAAGCGGCAGGTGTCCAGGTTTGCTCCACCCCTGCCATTTTTACTAAAAAGTTTTCCAGCAGCATTTTTCCGTGTGTAGAATGGTATACTTCTGGGTGAAACTGAATAGCATAGGTTTCTTCGCCTTCAATTTTATAGGCTGCATTCATCACATCGGCTGTGCTTGCCAGACGTACTCCGTTTTCGGGAAGTTTTGCGATAGTATCACTATGGCTCATCCATACCTGTGTGTCTTCTGGTATACCTTTAAATAAGGGTTCACCATCTTTAATCATTGACAGTTTTGCACGTCCATACTCACGCAGGTTAGACGGTTCTACACTTCCACCACCAAAATGTGCTAAATATTGAGCACCATAACATACTCCCAATAAAGGTAATTTTCCTTTAATATTGGAAAGGTCAGGATGTGCCGCATCTTCATTTCTAACAGAAAGCGGACTTCCGGAAAGAATCACAGCTTTAAAGCCGGAAAGGTCTTTAGGAATGTTGTGGTATGGATGAATCTCGCAGTAGATATTAAGTTCTCTTACACGTCTTGCGATAAGCTGTGTATACTGCGAGCCGAAGTCTAGGATAAGGACGTTGTTTTGCATCCGCAAAAATACTATTTCAATATAATTTTTCATATAAAAAATGATGCTTTTTATATGAAAATTAATTCAGAAACCTTTTAGCAAGAAGTTTGTTGAGAGTTGTACGAAATAAAAGAATATAAAAAATTGTGAGTTTATAATTCCAACACGGTAAACGTTAATTCTAACGGGGTAAGTTCGCTTTTAAGTTTAGTTAGCAACCTGTCCCCATACGTAAGATAATACTCAGAAAAATTAGTATTTCGTTCTTGTAAACTTTGCTTGGGAAAAAGCTGATCCTGAATAGCGGTTAAGCGTTCTAGCTGGTCTGAAAGCTTTCGCTTCTGTGCTTTTAACAGGCGTTTTTCCAGATTATCCAACCCGTTTAACTGTTTTTTTTCCTGTGCCCCCACAGCTCCAATAAAGGACGCATCGGTTTCTTTAGCTAATTTGTAAAGATCTTTGAATTGCTGCTGCAAATGTTCTCGTTGTTTAGTAAAGTCAATATCAATTTTTGAGATCTGATGCGTAAAATCTGTTTTTAAATCGGCTTGCTTTTGGAACAATCGTTTTATCGAAACTTCCAGTTTATCCAGTTTTTCTGAAACTTTCTCTGGAACTAGCAATACAGAATTACGCAGTAATAATATAGGAAAAGAAACGTCCACAGCTTCAAAATAATCCTTTAACTGAAACCAGTACGCCAGCTCCCCACCGCCACCAACATAGCAAAGGTTCGGCAAAATCACTTCCTGATAGAGTGGACGCAGCAATGCATTAGGAGAAAAACGTTCCGGGTGTTCTTGCAATTCCCTGAATAGCTCTTCCTTAGTAAAAACCAGGTCAGTTTCATTTACAAAGAACTTTCCTTCAGCCTCTACAATGCGTTCCCGCAACCCTTCAGTTAAATAAAACAAATTAATCTCACGTGGATGTACTTGTTCGTTGTAGTCTAAATCTAAAAGTTTTTCTGTGGTTTCGGTCACTTTTTTATGGGACAGATTTTCGGAAAGTTCCTTTTCAGCATAAGGAATAAATTGTTTTTTCAGTTCAGCATCATTTCCATCAATAATAACTAACCCGTATTCCTTAAAAAGTTCGTTTCCCAGGTAGCGGGTAGCGTCTGCCAGGTTTTTATGTTTTGTATAGGCTTCAGTGAATAATTGCTGCAAGCGTTTCCCATGTTCGCTTTGACCGAAAGCTTTTTCAACTTCTCTGGCAACTTCAGCCAATCCTTCAGTAGAAAAATCGCCTACTGCCCCACCATCGGGTCTATTCCATACTATCTTTTTATCTTCAAAATTGAAGTAATTTATTTCCTCAAAATCGTGATCTTCGGTTGCCATCCAGTACACGGGAATAAAATGATGTTCAGGATATTCAGCATTTAATTGTTCTGAAAGATTGATCACTGAAAAAATCTTATATAAAAAATACAAGGGGCCGGTAAAAAGATTCAGCTGGTGTCCGGTTGTAATGGTAAAGGTATTTTCTTCGGATAAGGAGGTAATATTTTTTTGTGTCTCTTCTGAAACTGTAAAACCAGTGTACTGGTGCTGAAGTTGTTCCCTCAGTGAAATTCTTGACTGCAATCGTACTGATACTTTCTTGTCTTTTAACTGGGCTTTAAAGTTTTGTAATTTTGGTAACCTTCCGTAAAAATCTTTCAATTCCGGTTTTTCTGCCAGGTAATCGCACATTAATTGAGAAAAGTAGCCTGTTTCGTTATACGGAATAGTAGATTTTGACATAGCGTTTTTCAGAAGATTTATTCAAAAATACAGGATAATTAAGAATTCAGGATTTTTCAGAAGCAATTTGGCAAAAAATTAGGAGTAGCAAAACAGTTCAAGAAATAATTTGGAATTTGGAACCTGTCTGTCTTTAAATCTATAAAATTGTCAGTAGGCAGTTTTGATAGTTGGAATTTCTATTATCTTTAGCCATCAAAATTAAATACCCTATAATGTTGAAAAACCTTACGCTCGTTTTCCTGTTTATTTCAATCACACTTAATGCCCAACTAAAATCCCCAGCCGATTTCCTGGGCTACGAAGTGGGCACACAATTTTCCCGCCACGCAGATGTGGTAACCTATTTTGAACACGTTGCCGCCAATAGCAATATGGTGACTTACGATATCTACGGAAAAACAAACGAGCGCAGACCACTTACCTATGCAGTGGTTTCTTCCCCGCAAAACATTGCCAACATAGATCAGATTAGAAAAGATAATTTAAAAAATATTGGGTTAGAAAATGGCAGTGCGAGTCCGCAAACCGCTATTGTCTGGCTTAGCTATAACGTACACGGAAATGAAGCTTCCAGCACCGAAGCTGCTATGAGCACGCTCTACAAGCTTATTACCGAAAAACAAGACTGGCTACAAAATACAGTTGTAATTATAGACCCCTGTGTAAACCCAGATGGTCGCGACCGCTACGCCAACTGGTATAACCAGGTAAAAGCAACCCCTTACAATGCTAAGCAAGCTGCCATAGAACACAACGAACCCTGGCCAGGTGGAAGACCCAATCATTATTTATTTGACCTTAACCGTGACTGGGCGTGGGCCACACAAGTGGAAACGCAGCAGCGCTTGGAGGTATACAACCAATGGATGCCTCATATTCATGTCGATTTTCACGAGCAGGGAATTAATGAACCGTATTACTTTGCGCCAGCTGCAGAGCCTTTTCATGAGATTATTAGTCCGTTTCAGCGTGATTTCCAGACGGAAATTGGTAAAAACCACGCCAAGTATTTTGATGCAGAAGGCTGGTTGTTTTTTACACGGGAGCGTTTCGATTTACTGTATCCAAGTTATGGAGACACCTACCCCACTTTTATGGGCGCTATTGGAATGACCTATGAGCAAGCAGGCCACGGAAGAGCTGGGCTAGGGATTAATACCGATGAAGGTTTCGAATTAACTTTAGTAGATCGTGTAGCACACCATACAACTACCGGACTTTCAACCGTTGAAATGGGAAGCAAAAATGCAGCTAAACTAAATATAGAGTTTAAGAAGTTTTTTCAAAACGATAACCTCAAATACAAAAGCTACGTCTTAAAAGGGCATCCCGATAAGCTAGATGCATTAGCTAAGTTATTAGACAAGCACACTATTACCTACGGAATAAAAAGTAGCGGTACTGTAAATGGTTTTAAGTATACCGATAATAAAAATGGTTCGTTAGATGCCACAAACTCACTTGTTGTAAGTACCAACCAGCCAAAAGGTAAAATGGTAAAGGTATTAATGGAACCAAATGCCATTTTAACCGAACCCTTAACGTACGATATTACTGCCTGGAGCATTCCACACGCATATGGATTAGAAGCTGTAGCAACTACAGGTTTTATTTCAACAGATAAAGAATTGGCAACTTTAAAAACAACAAATGTAGCATCTCCAAATGCAGCAGGCTACCTGGTTTCTTGGAATAGTATGTATGACGCACAGTTTCTAGCTGAATTATTACAAGAAGATATACGTGTTCGTTTTTCTGAAAAAGATCTAAAATTTAATGGCAAAGAATTCGCTAAAGGAAGCTTGGTGATTACAAAAAGTGATAATAGAACCAATAATGATTTCAATAAAAAAGTAGTTGAAATTGCCAACAAACATAACCGACAATTGTATGCTTCTAACACAAGTTTTGGAGATACCAGAACCGATTTTGGTTCGCCAGACGTTAAGTTAATCAACAACCAACGAATTGCGGTGTTGCGTGGCGAAGGTGTTTCTTCTTTAAATTATGGCGCTATCTGGCACTTTTTTGAGCAACAATTAAACTACCCTATCACCTCTATTGATACTGGCGATTTTAGAGCCTCTACCCTCACCAGTTTTGATGTGTTGGTAATGCCCAGCGGTTGGTACTCCAGCTTAAACGGCAACACACTAGACGATCTAAAAACCTGGGTACAGCGTGGCGGAAAAATCATTGCTATTGGGAGTGCAATGAACAGTTTTACAGATAAAGATGGTTTTGATCTCAAAAAAAACCCTTCGACAGACTCAGGGACCGAAGATGATGAAGACAAAAAGAGTGAGGGAAATCTTATCCCTTACGACCAGCGCGAACGTGCCAGTGTAAAAAATTTTATTACCGGTAGCATTTATAAAGTGAAGATAGACCCAAGCCATCCTATGGCTTTTGGTTATGGCGACGATTATTATAGCCTGAAATTGGGAAGTTCTTCTTTTTCATTTTTAGAAAACGGATACAATGTTGGATATATAGAAACACCTACTTCAGTTTCCGGGTTTTCTGGAGAAGCTGCCAAAAATAAATTGACCAACTCACTTGTCTTTGGAGAAGCAAGAATGGGAAGTGGAAGTATTATTTATATGGTAGACGATGTTATGTTCAGAAGCTTCTGGGAAAATGGAAAACTGTTTTTTGTAAACTCGATTTTCTTTGTTAATAATAATAAGTTTACACTTTAATACTAGATGTAATTAAGATTTGGAATCTCATCCTATTTTTTAAAGTAAAGCACTCGTTAGACAAAGCGAATCCCATGAGCACCACATATTTTAGTTACTTTTTCGAAATCTGGTGGACCTGCCGGTAGTTTTGCTAATTCCCTGAACATGACTTCAATTCCAGCAGGGAATGCCGTGGTGATCATTTTTGCCTTTTCGGTTCCCACTACTGTCCAGGCGTGTGGTACATTTTTGGGAGCAAAAGCCATATCCCCTGCCTTCAGAATTGTTGCTTCTCCTGCTACCATAATTTCAACCTGTCCTGCAACTACTCTGAATATTTCATCTTCCAGTGTATGAATATGAGGTGGTATCCCCGTCCCTGGCATCACATTATCAACCCATTCCACCAACTGATTTGCGGTGTCACTCCCTACCAGTTTATGTGTTTGTATATCGCCAATTACATTGAAGATAGTCCCTTCGTCGTCTTTAACAAATTTAGGTTTTGACTGAGGTTGGTTACCACTAGTTTTTGAGTTACTTTGACTTCTCATCACTCCAGGTATAAAGGCTAATGTTAAGCCAAGTCCTGAAGCCTTTAAAAAACGTTTTCTGTCCATCGTATAAGTTTTAATGCAATGTATTACATTCACTTAGGTATAGAAATGTGAAAATCACGGTATATTCTTAGAAATTAAGAACTCCTACGTTTTTCGGAGTGCGGAAGGGGTACTACCGGTGTGGGTTTTAAAAAAATAGCTGAAATAATCAGGAGAGGAAAAGCCTAGCTCAAATCCAATTTCCTTTATGGTTTTTGTTGAAAACTTCAGCTCGCGACGGGATCGCATTAATAGCTGTTCTACAATAATATTTTTTGAACTTACCGATAAGACTTCCTGTACACATTCATTAAGGTATTTTGGTGAAATAGAAAGAAGGTTAGCATAGTACCCTACCTCATGATGCGCTCTTACATGTTGGTCGACTAAATTTTTAAACCTATAAACAATATTCGCTTTGGAGTTTGTATCTGTGATTATGGACTTAATATTACATTGACATCACAGTAAATAAAGAAGGTGTTGAGCAAGGATAGGATGGCGTCTTCTTTATGGTTAAGTTCAGATCCCAGAAGTTCATCGATCATTTCTAAAATTGCCTGAGTTCTTTTTTCTATGCCCGGACTTAGTTTAAATAATGGAATCTCTTCAGCATTGAAAAGTCGCACTTTATTTATATGCAGGTTGCTCAACGCCGGGTTATCCAGAACCTCACGGGAAAGGTATAAAACATAGCCAGCAAAAGCTGAGATATCTTTTTTAAGTATTTTCCATTGAAATTTAGGGTCCAGAAAAAAAATAGCATTCGAAATATCGTTGTATAAAACGTGATCAATTTCAATAGCATGAACCTCATCCTTGATCCAGCAAACAGCAAAATCTTCGCTATTTCTTTTCACGGTGGTTTCTTTGGTAATTTGCGATATAGATATAGAGTCAGGTTTCATTTATAAATACTAATACTAGGTACATACTTTAAATTAAACAGGATAAGAATTTAAATATACTAAATCCTGTGAATTACGTATGAGTTTTTAACTGAAGCCTAAACTCCCTATAAATTACTTTTTTGAATCCTCGTTAAACCCACCCAGAATGTAATCCGGGTTTTTCCATTTTTTTAATAAGCTGAACAGCTTTGTTGGAAAGACGTCGCGTTGGTCTAAAGAAAGTAGTGAAATAGAATTACTCAAATGAACGATACTAAAAGAGTCTTCTGTTCTGCGTAAAATAAATACCGTACGCATTTTATCAAATTCAGGATAATTTTCAAAAAAAGGAATATACCATGAGGATATTGTAGCTACAGTTATAATGTCTTTTTCAATTTTCTGAACCCCAATATTCGCTAACTTTATTAAAAAGGGATTTTCAATTTCCGTAAAATCGTGCTCAAGTGCCTGAGACCATTTCTCTTTCGTATATATTTTTGTAGAAATTCCATCCAAACCAATAAAATCATCATCAATAAGATCTAGTACAGCAGGGTTTCTTTCAGAATACAATTTAAAATAAGTCTCAACAAATTCCTTACTTCGTTTATTGTACTCTTTTTCCATAATTCAATTGTATACGCTTTGTCTCAATGCTAATTCAGAATTAAAGATACAAGTTTATGGTTACTTTTAGAGGAGTGGCTTTATCAAGGTAGCGTCTCTTACCTATATCTTTTTGTCTCCAGGAACTCAAAATTTGGATAATTTTATTCTTTTTCAGTAAGTTAGCACCAACTAATTTTTCTTGAATTTCAAAAAAAACTATTCTCTAATACTCCATATTTCATGAATTGGATCTCCCTTACTCGACAAACCTGAGTGGTGCCAATTGCCATCTACAAGTTCATACGTAAATTCTAAGCTAAGTCCTGCTTTGGAATCGTCTCTTGAAAAGAATTCGATATTCTCGGTATATGCCCCCTCTACAGTAGTATAGGTTCCTCCGCCAGAACCCATAAATTCTTTGGTCTCTGTATTATAGGCGATCCATTGGAACCGAGTACCTGATAAAATTTTCATTGTTTTTCTTGGTCTGCTGGTATCGCGTTGTTGCGTTTTACCATCTCTAACCCTGCCAGACATGAGCCAGGCACCTTGTAGTGCTCCTGGTTCGCCAGCATCTATTCTGCTAAATTTTATGTCTTTATCAGTAATTTCAAGACCAGCATCTGTAAGAGCTACCTTATAACTAACCTCATCGCCAACACGTTCCGGGGTAGCTGTGTCAAATTCTATTTTTTCTGTCATAAGGTCTCCTTCTAATTTCCATGACCCGCCATAGGTCTTACTAAACTCTCCTGTAGTTGTATTATAGGTAGTTACTGCATGATAGCCATCTGCAAAAATAGCTACGCTTCTAAGGCGGTCTTCCTCTTCAGAAGTTTCAAAAGTTTCCCATGCGCCAATAATACCTTGCGCTTTCATGGCACATGATATGCTTATACAAATTAGGAGTATACTAATATTTTTCATGACTTTTTGTTTTAGAAGTGAACACCAGAATGAAGAGTCCTGTTTTGTTACACACGACCACTTTTACTAATATACTGAAAATTTATTGGATGTTTTAATTAGAGAAAACCTACTACTGCTTGAAAATAAATATTCCTTTCATAGTGCTTATACCTCTATAAATATGCTGATGTTGTTCTTCGTTCTCCAGATAAGCGCTATAGATAATTTTTACTTTTTTACTCGTTAACATAAACAATAAAAAGTCGTTTACCTAGTAGTCCAAATAATGGTATTGTATTTTGTATGCGGAAGCCTCTCCTATACAGTTTTTAATTCCATAAACGTTAAAAGCTCTTTACTCGGCTAGTAATTTGTCTACAAAACTTTCAAACTCCTTTACAAACGCATCGTATTTTTCGCCTGTTGCCGGGCCATTGAAACCCGTGTGTATTTTTCGCACTGTTCCGGTTTTATCAATAAAAACAGTAGTTGGGTAACTAAGCACATTACTAAGCATAGGGAGTTTTTGGTTGGCTTTTTGTTTATCGCTGGAGCCGTATTGCGCTAATAGAATCGGGTATGGCACCCCTACTTTTTCTTTTAAGCGGTTAATAGCTGTCATCGCTTTTTCTTTGGTGGGAGCATACTCAAATGCGAGGGAAACAAATTCCAGGTTTTCGTTTTTATTCTTTTTGTAATAGTCTGTGTAGTACCGGGTTTCATCCAGACAATTGGGACACCAAGTTCCCATGATCTGTACGATGACTACTTTATTTTTAAATCGGTCATCGGCTAATGAAACTTCCTTTCCATTAGTGTCTGGGAAGCTAAACTCTAATTTTTCGTAGCCTTCTCGTAAAAAGGTAAGAGAATCTGCTTTTGGAAGTTCATAAGCTTCATTTTTTTGGGCGGTAAAGGGTTCTTTCCAATGGTTTCCGGAGTAAAACAAACCCTCTAACAGCGTATCGCCTTGTACTTTGGCTTCAAACAAAAAGGCGTGCGCGCCGTCGAACGTGGAAAGACGTAACGTATCGTTTTCCACCGAACCGTCCAGGTACCGATAATCTCCTGTTGTGGTTCTAAACGTTCCCGTTACCTTATGCCCTACTTGTTTGAAAATGCCTTTGGCTATGTACCTATCTGCTGGGGTATCCGGACTAAAAACAGTTTCCCAACTGCCTGTTACCGTTGCTTTGGGTGCTGCACTTACAGTAAATCGTTCCTTTCTGCCTTGCGTCATAACAAAAGGTACTGCTCTATTTAAACTGGGTTTTATAAAGTTGCCATAAATGCTGTCCGGTGTAAAGACTCCCTTAAAGACACCTTCGTAAATAGGATGTGCTATGCTAATAGAGTCGCCTTTTAAAGTAACATCACTAAAGACAACCTCTTCTTCAGCATTCAGTACTGTTAACCCTTCTTTTTCAGAATACGTAAATAAAAAAGGTAATTCTCTACCATCCATTGTTTCCAATGTTGCACGCCACTCACCCTCTATTGGTTTGCTGATTTCCCTGTTGCAGGCAAACAACAAATAGAAAACGCCGATAATACTAATAACTCTGACAAGGGAATGTTGAAACATGGAATTACAAATTAATGGGATTAAGGTCCGTAAATTTTCTGAAACTGATTCTATAAAAGTAATCACAAAAAATGGTATAAATGCTATCTTTGCGGTTCGTTAAGAATTTTTTAGGATGAAAATATCATACAACTGGTTAAAACAATTTTTAAATCTGGACTGGGAGGCCCATAAAACAGGCGAATTACTTACAGACCTCGGCCTGGAAATTGAAGGGATCACCCCTTTTACTTCGGTTCCTGGAGGGCTGGAAGGCATCGTAGTAGGCCACGTGGTGGAATGCGAACAACATCCCAATGCAGACCGCTTAAAACTCACCAAAGTTGACCTTGGAAACGGAGCACCTGTACAAATTGTGTGTGGTGCCCCTAATGTAGGGAAGGGTCAAAAAGTACCCGTTGCTACTGTTGGAACTACACTGTATGACGAAAAGGGAAGTCCGTGGCAGATTAAAAAAGGAAAAATCCGTGGCGAAGTAAGCATGGGAATGATCTGTGCTGAAGATGAGTTAGGCCTGGGACAAAGTCACGATGGGATTATGATCTTGGATAAAACACTAAAAACAGGAACGCCGTGTGCATCTGTTTTTGAAATAGAGAATGATACCATTTTTGAAATTGGACTTACTCCAAACCGTGCCGATGCCATGAGCCATTGGGGCGTTGCAAGAGATTTACGCGCTGGATTGTTGCGACAAGATATTTCCTTAGAGCTAATTACTCCTTCCACGAGTAACTTCTATATAGACAGCCGTACCTTAAAAATTGACGTAGAAGTTAAAGACACCGAAAGAGCACCGCGGTATTGTGGTGTGACCCTCAACGGACTTAAAGTTGAAGCATCGCCAGCATGGTTACAAAATAGATTAAAAGCTATTGGGCTTGCTCCTATTAACAATGTAGTAGATGCCACCAACTATGTTTTACACGAACTTGGACAGCCTTTACATGCCTTTGATGCTGCTAAAATTACCGACTATAAAATTGATGTGAAAACGCTTCCGGCAGGCACAAAATTCACCACACTGGACGGTGTGGAACGTGAACTACACGAAGAAGACCTCATGATTTGTGATGGTGAAAAACCTATGTGTATTGCAGGCGTTTTTGGAGGTGAACACAGTGGTGTAACCGAAAGCACCACGAGTATTTTCCTTGAAAGCGCTTACTTTAATCCGGTTAGTGTGCGTAAAACTGCAAAACGCCACGGATTGAATACAGATGCCTCGTTCCGTTTTGAGCGTGGGATCGATCCAAATATTTGTGATTACGCGCTGAGACGTGCTGCCATTTTAATTCAGGAAATCGCTGGAGGAGAAATAACGAGTGAAGTAATAGATATTTACCCGGTTAAAATTGAAGACCATCAGGTATTTCTAAATTTTGAAAATGCTACAAAATTAATCGGACAGGAAATTCCACGGGAGATCATCAAGGATATTTTGTGGTCTCTGGAGATTAAAATCAACAACGTTACAGAATCTGGCTTAGGAATGACCATTCCCGCCTACCGGAACGACGTTACCCGTGAAGCCGATGTGATCGAGGAAATCCTTCGGGTGTATGGCTATAACAATATTGACTTCACTGAAAAATTAAATGCCAGTATCGCCACCAATCTAAAGGTAGAAGATCATTTAATTCAGAATAAAATTAGTGGGGTATTAACGGCGCTTGGTTTTCACGAGATGCTAGCAAATTCACTAACCAACCCATCGTATGTAGCGCTTTCTGAAACGTTGAAGAAAGATTACAATGTAACCATGCTGAACCCTTTGAGTAACGAACTTTCAGCAATGCGTCAAAGTATGTTGTTTGGAGCTTTAGAAGCCTTGAGCTACAATCAGAATCGCAAAATGCCGAACGTAAAATTATTTGAGTTTGGTAAAACGTATCACAACTTCCCAAGTGGTCGTGAAGAGCATAAACATTTGTCGCTTTTGATTTCTGGAAATACCTATGAAGACAACTGGGCAACCGCTCAAAAGCCAACTACTTTTTTCTATTTAAAAGGAATTGTTACATCAATTTTAGAGCGACTGGGGATTGATAGTGTTTCAGAAAAACAGACAAAGAACTCCTTTTTAGCAGAAGGAGTAGCACTTACTAAAGGCAAGAAAACTTTGGTGGAATTTGGAGTACTGAAAAAACAAATCCTTAAAGCATTTGACGTAGAGACAGAAACACTCTATGCAGATTTTAACTGGGATGTTATTTTATCTGAAATTTCTTCAGCAACATTCCACGTAGCACCCATTCCTAAGTTTCCGAAAGTAAAACGTGACTTTGCCTTACTATTAGACGAAGATATTTCTTTTTCAGCTGTACAGGAAGCCGCATTTGCAACAGAAAAGCAGTTATTGAAAGAAGTAAGCTTATTTGATGTCTATACAGGTAAGAACCTTCCTGATGGAAAAAAATCGTATGCGTTAAGCTTTACCTTATTGGACGAACGGAAAACCTTAACCGATAAGCAGATCGATAAAATCATGAAAAAACTCCAAAACCGATTTGAAACCGATTTTGGAGCTCAATTACGCTAACAAAATAATTAGCGAGGGAAGTCGTCAGGTATTTATACCTTACATTTTTTTCTTATCCTGTGCAGGTAATAAAACCGTATCTATTACGTGAATTACACCGTTAGACTGGTTTACATTTGCGATCGTTACTGTAGAAGCGTTTCCGTTCTCATCTGTAACAATTACAGATTTTCCTTCAAGGGTTGCAGTTAATGTTCCACCAGCTACTGTTTTCATGGTTGCTTTCCCATTTCCTTTTTTGATGGCCGCTAGAATATCTTTAGCCTTCATATCTCCCGCTACAACGTGATATGTTAAGATACCCTGTAACATTTTTTTGTTTTCAGGCTTTAAAAGTGTTTCTACGGTACCTTTAGGAAGTGCATCGAAAGCTGCATTTGTTGGGGCAAAAACGGTGAAAGGACCTTTAGATTGCAAAGTTTCTACTAAATCTGCTGCTTTAACAGCTGCAACCAGCGTAGTGTGGTCTTTAGAATTTACTGCATTTTCTACAATGTTCTTACTTGGATACATAGCTGCTCCACCCACCATAACAGTCTTTTCCTTCATCTTCTTCTTTTCCATCTTGGCCTGCATCTTTTCGTCTTTCGACATTTTATTTTGCGCAAAAGAAGACGTGCCTACCAGTAAACACATTGTAAATAAAGCTGTGGTAATAAATTTAATACGTTTCATACTATTTTTGTTTTTATAGGTTATGTACTATAATAAACGTAGTAGTAGAAATACGGGTTTTTGAAAGTGGCAACTTTGGCTTTTATTTAACCTTTTACAGTATGCTGGCATTACTGATTAGAACCCGGCAAGAGCAACCCATCTATAATATGGTAAAAGCCATTTTTATGGTAGAAGTCCTCAGCAATTATGTTTGCGGTATTTCCCTGTCCGTCAAACAGAACCAGCTTTCCTGCCACTTCTTTCACCCCAAGACGCTGTCCCAGAATGGTATTAAAATAGGCAGTACCATTTCCATTAGCAACTGCTTTCGAAAGCGCATTGCTATCTACACGACCAGGAATTAAGTGATAGGTCACGAAAGACTTCCAGGAATCGGCAAACAGTGATTTCTCTTCATCTTCATCTAATTTACTGAATGAATTATCTATCATCACAAAAGCAGTGAGCATGGCATCCTCGGCAATTACGTCTTTTTTAAATAAAGGAGCAGCTTTAGAAAACTGATCTGTATTTTCTATATTCTGAAAGATAGATTTTTCTGAAGAAAATGTAAGCCCCTTCCACTCTTTGGTAGTGGTTTGGGTCGTAGTGTTGGTATATTTTTGAGCCGAAGCAGTAAAGGCTGCGAACAAGCAAACAAGTAGTATAGTTTTCAATTTCATAATAATAAGTATTACATCAAAGGTACATAAAAATGCCTTCAGAAGCTATAACGTGAACTTTACTCCAATATTGAACTGTATGAACTTCTATCTGTTAAAATATTGCATTCCTGCAGAACGTTTGCTATTTTTAAAAGAAAAATTGCGATGCTACCTAAAACAAATCTTAAAACTACATTACAAAACATTCGGAGCAAGCGTATTGCTTCGGAAAATATCCTGGCTGAAATTGAACAGGTTTTTCAGCAAAACGAAACTGAAAGAGCGGAAATTTCCGAACGACTCACTACCCCTTCTTCCGGTGACGGAAATACGTTCAATTTAGCGAAACTAGAAAGTGAAAGAATATATCATATTTCCGACATCAAAAAAATATGTGTGGAATACCGGCTGCGCTTTCTGAATTCACATTTTTTTAAAAAGGAAATTCCTGAAGAGGCAATTTCAAAAATAAGACACCTGGAGAAAGAACACGATAGCACCTTCAGTTCATTTAAAATTGTAGCGCCCGCAAAACTGCTAAAACTTGAAAATGCAGACGATCCGTTGCTATTTCTTCCTCTAGGAAACGATTATTTTTACCTCATCCACAAATGGGGAAACGATTTGCACCCCCTTCGCAAATGGATGATGTGGCCCTATAAAAGTTTTGAAAACCTAGTTTTTACTATATTTATTGTGAGTATGCTGCTTACCGCAATTACCCCCATGCAAGCATTTACAAAGGGCGAAGTAAGCAATCAAGAGTATTTATTAATGTTCCTCTTTATGTTTAAAGCCGTTGGCGGTATTGTGCTATTCTATGGCTTTGCCAAGGGGAAAAATTTTAACAACGCTATCTGGAATAGTAAGTATTACAATGCCTAATGTATCTATTATGAGCACTAACACAGAGAAAACCACAAGAATTTATACAGGTCCAGCCATGATTGCACAGGGACTGCGTGCCAGATTAAATGAGCTAGGCATAGAGCCCATCATTAAAGACGACCACCAAAGTGGCATTACGAGCGGATTTGCCATTGGCGTTCCGGGGCAAGTGCGGGTCTTTATCAGAAAAGATGAACTGGTGACTGCACAAGCGACTATTGATGAATTTTTAAAGGAAATAGAAGAATAGTTGGTAGACGGTAACACGTGGCTAAAGCCACTTGTAGTTTACGGGCTGCTTTGCTCGCCCTTTTTTATTTTTACAATTATTCTATTTTTCTAAAAAGAACTTTACTCCTTTGAAGTAAAGAATATGAATGATACCATGTAGCTTCAATATTTATTGGGTTTACTTTTAAATCTGTAGCATCAATTATATAATATTCCTTTGAAAGAAGCATGAAATTTAAAACTGTCTCATACCCTTCAAACGAAGGATTCCAATCTTTTTTTACTTTTTGATGTCGAACATATAAAAGATCCTGAGCATCTAAATATTCAGTTATTTTTTCAAAAGGAAGCTTTTTTCTGAAGAACATAGTATTGCAATTCTAATAAAATATGAGAACTAAAATTACAAGATGAATTCCGTAAAAACCTACCCTACAAACAGAAGGCGAAAGAAGCAGCCCGGGAACTAGTGGTACGCCTAGTTGGCCTTCCTACCGGCTGCCAACTACCCCCCTCCTCTCTACTAACTAAGAATACATCTCGTCCCGTTGCTCCTTAATCTTCTTGTCACTCATGTACTCATCAAACGTCATATAACGATCTATCACTCCTTTTGGGGTAAGTTCTATGACCCGGTTACCCACTGTTTGTGCAAATTCATGGTCATGGGTGGTAAAAAGCACTGTTCCTTTAAAGTTTTTCAGGGAGTTATTAAATGCTGTAATAGACTCTAGATCCAGGTGGTTGGTAGGCTCATCCAACATAACTACATTGGCACGCATCAACATCATTCGACTCAACATACAACGCACTTTTTCTCCTCCGGAAAGCACATTACTTTTCTTTAAGGCTTCTTCGCCACTAAAAAGCATCTTCCCTAAAAATCCACGGATATACACTTCTTCCCGCTCCTCTTCAGTTTTGGCGTATTGACGCAACCAGTCTACAAGGGTATCCTCACCATTTTCTTCCTTAAAAAAGGAACTGTTATCCAATGGTAAATAACTTTGATTTGTGGTTACTCCCCAGGCATATTCGCCTTTATCTGCTTTTTTATTTCCATTAATTATTTCGTAGAAGGCAGTGGTGGCACGAGAGTCACGACTAAACACAACAACTTTGTCTCCCTTGGTCAGGTTAATATTTATCTTACTGAAAAGCGTTTCACCATCTAACGAGGCTTCTAAATTTTCAATATTTAAGATCTGATCTCCTGCTTCCCGCTCGCGCTCAAAAATAATGGCCGGGTAGCGTCTGCTGGAAGGCTTAATATTTGAAACATCCAGCTTATCGATCATTTTCTTCCTACTGGTTGCTTGTTTACTCTTTGCAACGTTTGCAGAAAAACGGCGGATAAATTCCTCTAGCTCCTTTTTCTTGTCTTCCGCTTTTTTGTTTTGTTGTGCACGTTGTCTTGCAGCTAGCTGGCTACTCTCATACCAGAAGGTATAGTTCCCGCTAAAATGATTAATTTTTCCGAAGTCAATATCACTAATATGCGTACACACACTATCCAGAAAGTGACGGTCGTGAGATACCACAATGACACAGTTATCGTAGTTTGCCAGGAAGTTCTCTAACCACGAAATGGTTTCGTAATCCAGGTCGTTGGTAGGCTCATCCATAATCAGCACATCAGGACTTCCAAATAAAGCTTGCGCTAACAAGACACGAACTTTTTGCTTTCCGTCCAGATCGCTCATCATGTTGTAATGAAGGCTGGCGTCTATTCCTAAATTAGATAATAAAGCTGCAGCATCGCTCTCTGCATTCCACCCGTTCATTTCTTCAAAAGCTACCTGTAACTCCCCTATTCGTTCGGCATTTTCGTCTGTGTAATCTTCGTAGAGTTTGTCGATTTCAGATTTAATGCCAAATAATTCCTTATTACCACGCATAACGGTTTCCAACACGGGATATTCATCATAGGCGTTGTGTTCCTGTTCTAAAACAGACATACGCTTACCAGATTCGAGGTGTACCTGCCCAGAAGTCGGGTCCTGCTTCCCGGAAAGTATTTTTAAAAACGTAGATTTACCGGCACCGTTGGCACCAATAATCCCATAACAGTTGCCTGTTACAAATTTTGTATTTACATCGTCAAACAACACGCGTTTGCCAAATTGAACTGATAAATTGGAAACTGATAACATCTTTTTTTTCTTTAATTGGGCGCAAAATTAACCAAATACCCTAGACTGAAGAAATATTAACGTTTATATATTCCTTTTAACCTGCAATTAACAATTGAATGGATAAGGGAAGTCTATTTTTGTTTATCAAGTTGGCCCGTAGCTTATGATTAAACATTTACTATTTATACTTTCTGCGACACTACTGTTTTCCTGCAATTCTGAAAAGGAGCGCTCGGGAGACACCTATTTTGGTGGTGAAATTGTCAACCCAAAAACAAAGCATATTGTTATTCTGAAAGATGGTGCCGTTATAGACAGCATTTTACTTAATGAAGATAATACGTTCTTCTATAAATTTAAGGACCCTGTGTCTGGCATTTATACGTTTAAGCATAACGAATTTCAGATGTTCTATTTGCAGCCTGGCGATAGTTTGATGCTTCGTGTTAATACCATGGGGTTTGATGAATCCTTACACTACTCTGGAATTGGCGCCAAAGACAATAATTTTTTGATGAAATTATTTCTTCAAAATGAAGCTGAAGCAAGAGTGATAACAAAAGACTATTTACTTTCACCGAAGGAGTTTTCTGAAAAGCTAGATTCTTTAGATGCCGAACATACCAAGGAATTAAACAAATTTATCAAGAAAAATGACCCTGCGGAAGAGTTTGTTAAAATCGCTGAATCCAACTTCAGGTATAACGAGTACATTAAAAAAGAGCTCTATACTGCGGTGTACAACAGAAATGCCGAAAGAGTAGCCAATGCAAATTTTCCTGACGATTTTTATGCCTACCGTTCTGAAATAGACTTAGGCAATAACAAGCTACGCACTTATTACCCATACTACAGATTTCTGGATTTGTATTTTGACAACCTTGCTTTTGAAAATTACGACAACAATTCTTCTCTGGATCGAACTTCTTTTACACACAAGAAAGCTAAAATACAATTAATAGATAGCCTGGTTACCAACGATTCGTTGAAAAACAGCCTGATTAGAAGAAACGCCCGAAACTATTTGCTTCACACTAAAGATCCGGATAACGGACGGAAAATGGTCGAAATGGTACAGCGATTGAATGACAACCCGATACATCAAGAAGAAATTAAAAACTTAGCTCAAGCTACAAATAAATTGACTCCAGGGCAAAAAGTTCCTAATGTAGTATTGGTAAATTCAGACAATGAGGCAAAAAAACTACACGAAATTCTTACGAAACGGACGGTACTTTACTTCTGGTCCATGGAGTCTGTAAAACATTTCAAGGATATTCACTCCAAAGTAGCCGAACTCTCTTCAAAATACCCAGAATTTGAATTTATAGGCATTAATACTGACACCCATTATAAAAAATGGTTGCAAACCGTAAAAATGTCTGGATTTAATAAAGAAAAAGAATTTCAGTTAGAAGATATTGAAAATGCCGAAAGAAGCCTCGTACTAACTTCCAACAATAAAGCACTTATCATTAAAAGGAATGGTGAAATACTTGAGAGCAATACAAATCTCTTCAACCAGTCTATAGAGGAGCAACTACTAGCATTTCTAAACCTGTAAAGCTTTTTCAAATAAAAGCAGTGGCTCTGGATCCCCTTCAAAAAAGTAATCTCCCGTCTTTTTTAACCCTAATTTTTTCAACAACTTAATTGAAGCCACATTATGAGGCACTGTAAAGGCAAGCACTTTAGTTAGATTCAATGTGTCCACTGCATTTTTTAAAATCGCATTAGACGCTTCAAATCCGTACCCTTTACCCATAAATGGAGACAAAAATGCAAATCCGATATCTGGATGGTCTAAATTTTCTCGTTTGTACATTCCACAAGTTCCTACCGGTAGTTTTGAAGCTTTTTCTATAACCAGATAAGAACCATATCCATTCGTTGTGTAGCTTGGAATGTACTTTTCTATGATTTGCTGTTCAGCATCGGCAATAGTTTTTATGTTTCTATCTCCTATGTAGTGCAGCCAACCTTCGCTATTTAATAATTCGTAAAAAAAAGGAGCGTCTGTTACCTCGATTTTTCGAAGTGACAAACGCGCTGTTTCTATTTCTGAACTTTTCAAATACGTTACGATTTAAACAAAGGCAAACCTGCCATCATAGTATGTACTTTTTCAGCTACAGCTTCCAAAGCTGCATCATCTTCGAAGTTTGTAATTGCCTCATCTACCAGATCTACCACTTGTTTCATAGCATCTTGTTTTAGTCCGCGGGTAGTGATGGCTGCCGTCCCTATACGTATTCCACTGGTAACAAATGGAGATTTGTCATCAAAAGGCACCATGTTTTTGTTTACAGTGATTTCCGCTTTGCCCAGGGCTTCTTCAGCCTGCTTTCCAGTGATATTTTTGTTTCGAAGGTCAATAAGCATCATGTGATTATCGGTTCCACCACTTATAATTTTATAGTCTTTGGCAACAAAAGCTTCGGCCATAACGGCTGCATTCTTTTTAACTTGAATCATGTAATGTAAAAATTCATCTGTCAAAGCTTCTCCAAATGCGATTGCTTTGGCAGCAATGATATGCTCTAACGGACCTCCTTGATTTCCCGGGAAAATTCCGCTATCTAAAAGCGAAGACATTTTACGAAGGTTTCCGTTTTTCAATTTTATTCCGAAAGGATTATCAAAGTCTTTACCCATCATGATCATTCCACCTCTTGGTCCTCGTAATGTTTTGTGCGTAGTTGTAGTAACTACGTGGCAATGTGGCATGGGGTCGCTAATAATTCCCTTGGCAATCAAACCTGCGGGATGTGCAATATCTGCCATTAAAAAAGCGCCTACTTTATCGGCTATTTCACGAAAACGCTTGTAATCTATCTCGCGGGAATAGGCAGAAGCACCTGCAATGATCATTTTAGGTTTTTCTTTTGTGGCAACTTGTTCTACGTGATCGTAATCTATGAGCCCAGTTTCACTATCAACCCCATAAAATACAGGATTGTATAACTTTCCGCTAAAATTTACGGGTGATCCGTGCGTTAGATGCCCACCGTGTGACAAGTCGAATCCTAAAAACGTATCTCCAGGCTGTAAGCATGCAGCAAATACAGCAGTGTTTGCCTGGGAGCCACTGTGGGGCTGCACGTTTACATACTCGGCTCCAAAGAGTGTTTTTGCGCGATCTATGGCTAATTGCTCTACCTCGTCCACCACTTCACAACCGCCATAATAACGTTTGCCTGGGTAGCCTTCGGCATATTTATTTGTTAATACAGATCCTGCGGCCTCCATCACCTGGTCGCTCACAAAATTTTCGGAAGCAATGAGTTCTAATCCGTTTAATTGACGTTGTTCTTCGGCTTCAATAAGTTCAAATATCTGCTGATCGCGCTGCATAGGTATATTTAATTTTAAGAGAGAAAGTTTTGCCCAAGCCCTAACGGGTAACTTTCAAAATTTTTAAAAAAATAGAAAATCGCTCTCTTTAGGGTCGGTGATCGATTTTTTGGTATTTACAACTTTAAATTTATTAAACAATTTCAGTAAAATGAAACACTATAAATGTAGGTTGCCGAGTGATTTTTTATGACTTCCGTTAAGGAAAACATAAAAAACTGTATCGAGGCACCAAAAATACAAAATGCTTGTGGTTAGTTGTTCAGAAATTATATATTTGATTCAACAAAATTACAAACAAAAAAAACCTGCTATGCCTTTAACAGCCAACGACCCAAAAAGAAAATCCTGGTTACACGTACCTAAAAACAGTGACTTCCCGATACAGAATATTCCTTTTGGCGTATTTTTAACCCGTGACGACATTATTACTATTGGTACCCGCATTGGAGAAACTGCTATAGATTTAGGCGCACTTCACCAATTAGGTTACTTTAAGGGCATTGATCTTACCGATGATATTTTTTTGCAGGACACTTTAAACGACTTTATTGCCGATGGTCGCAAAACGTGGCGTCTGGTACGTAATCGTGTTTCTGACCTATTTTTAGAAGGAAACGATGAACTACGCAAACACAAAGATCACTGCAAGGAAGTATTGTTCCGTTTAGATGAAATTGAAATGCAACTCCCTGTAGATGTAGGAGATTATACAGACTTCTACGCAAGTAAAGAGCATGCAACTAATGTTGGGTCATTATTCCGTGATCCTGAAAATGCATTGTTACCTAACTGGCTGCACATCCCGATTGGGTATCACGGCAGAAGCTCTTCTATTGTACCATCCGGAACTCCTATTCGCAGACCTATCGGGCAAACCAAACCTGGAGACGATGGCATACCAAATTTTGGCCCCTCGAAACTATTGGACTTTGAGTTGGAAATGGCTTTTATTACAACCGCAACAAATGATCTGGGAAAACGTGTCCCTATTAAAGAAGCCGAAGAAAACATCTTTGGCCTGGTACTCTTTAACGACTGGAGTGCACGCGATATACAAGGTTGGGAGTACGTACCTCTTGGACCCTTTTTAGGAAAAAGTTTTGCTTCTACTATTTCACCCTGGATCGTTACTCTTGATGCGTTACAGCCCTTTAGAACTAATGGACCAAAGCAAGAACCTAAACCACTCCCCTATTTGCAGCAAAAAGACAATATGAATTACGACATTCACTTACAAGCTGCTATTCAACCAAAAGGTAGTAAAGAAACTGTTGTAGCCAATTCCAATTTTAAATATATGTACTGGTCTATGGCACAACAATTAACCCACCACACAGTGAACGGTTGTAATGTACGTAGTGGCGATATGATGGGGAGCGGAACTATTTCTGGCCCCACTGAAGATAGTTACGGATCTATGCTGGAATTAAGCTGGAAAGGAACAAAGCCAGTAAAATTAAATGATGGTTCTGAACGTAAATTTATCCACGATGGAGATACTGTAATTATGCGTGGTTACTGTGAAAAGGATGGATTACGATTAGGGTTTGGAGAGTGCTCTGGAAAGGTTTTGCCAGCTAAGGAATAAGTTTTGGCACGCCAATTGTATTTTTACAATTGTAACCAAAACAAATTCGTTATGAAATGCTCACTAAATTTCTTCAAATTGAATGGAGTGTTCTCATTTGAGCATTCTATCTTCTTTATTAACTATTTATTCAGGATAAAAAAAATAGTACTCCTGCTCGGTATTGCCGTTGCATTCGCAGGATGTAACAGTGTAAAACGTAACCAGAAGTACTTGCTGAAAGGAAATTACGACCAGGCCATAGAGCTTGCCGTAAAGAAAATTGGAAATGACAGGAACGATACCCAGATCAACGAGCATATCATTTTATTAGAAGAAGCGTATGCAAAAGCTGTTTCGCAAGACAATAGAAGAATTACTGCACTTCAAAACAATACTTCGCCAGAAGCATTACGAGAGCTGTATTATATTTACAGTAATTTAGACAATCGTCAGGAAACTATCCGCCCGTTGTTACCCTTACGAAATGTGGAAAAAGGATTTGATGCCAGTTTTCCTATGGTAAACTATTCGCAACAACTTTCAAGAGCACGAAACAACTTCGCCAACGCTTTATATAATGAAGCTAAAGGGTTGATGGCTCGTAATAATACAATGGCATATAGAGATGCACATAAGGTGTTAAGTGAGTTGAAGCAATTACAATCTAATTATAAAGATGTAGACCAGTTACTGGAAGAGGCACACTTCTTCGGAACCGATTTTGTTCTGGTAACTATAAACAACCGAAGTAACATACTCATTCCAAGGCGCCTGGAGCAAGAGTTAGTAGATTTCAACACCTATAACCTAGATGATTTCTGGACCGAATACCACAATGAAAGACAACGAGACATCCAATATAACTATGGGATTGTGCTTAACTTTAGAGAAATTGGGTTCTCTCCAGAGCGTATTTCAGAAAAAGAATTCAGTCGTAGTGAAGAAATTAAGGACGGTTGGAAATACAAGGTAGACCGTAATGGAAATAAGATAAAAGACAAAGACGGAAACTTTATAAAAATTGATCTTTTTAAAACTGTAACTGCGCGAGTAACACACACCCTACAAACTAAATCTGTTTTAGTGGGAGGCGATGTAATTTACAGAGATCTACAAGGAGGTCGAAATATTGACAAACACCCATTGGCTACAGAATTTATTTTTGAAAATGTTTTTGCTACATACCGTGGCGATGAAGATGCTTTAACCAACGAAGACCTGCAACTCATTAGAAACAGATTTGTTCCGTTTCCAGACAATGCACAAATGTTACTGGATGCCGGAGATGATATAAAAGGCAGGTTAAAGGATATTCTGAAGAAAAATAGTTTTAGATAAAAAAAGCCGACAATCAAGTCGGCTTTTTTTATACAAATTTTTTCAATTCCTCAGCCTGAATCGTATGATGCGAGGCGTGATAAACAGCCACCCCGTTTTTTATAACTATAAGCTGAGGGCTCTCGTGAATAACCTGAAACTTATATCCTACTTCATCAGAGACGTTGCGATGTGCTTTTAGGTCCAGGTAATATAATTTCATCTGATCGTCGGTTAATTCATAACTTCTTTCAAAATTCCGGAATACCATTTTACTAATTCCACACGTAGTAGAATGCTTGAAGATAGCAACGGGAGTTGTTTTGGATTGTTCAGATATTTCATCCAACTGTTTTAATTCCGAAAGTACATGCCAAGGTACTTCTACAAGTTCTTCCTTAGCGATATCACGTTGTGTTTTCTTGAATTTATCGAATATTCCCATAGCAAAATGTTGTTTCAGCAAAAGTACGACAACTTGCAACATAACTATCTCAAAGAAATACTAAACAATCAGTAAAACCGTCATAATGTCTGTTAAAACAGTGCGTATTACAGACATATTGTCGTAATTTTAGATTGGTTCAGTATTTGAAATACTAGTTTCAAAAGATTAAAAAATGAAACCTGGACTGAATAAAACTTCAGCTTAAAACAGGTTCTTTCGGCGAAAGCCAAATCATTAGATAACTAATAAAAATAACAATAGATTCCGTTCTAACGGAAACAAGATACACTATGAACTTTAATAATTTTACCATAAAAAGTCAAGAAGCTATACAGCAAGCGCAACAGCTCGCGCAGGGCTTCGGGCATCAACAAATAGAAAATGAGCACCTGCTTAAAGCTATTTTTGATGTAGATGAAAATGTGACCCCATTCCTTTTAAAAAAATTGAATGTAAACGTAGGCTTGTTACAACAAGTACTCGATAAACAATTAGAGAGCTTCCCAAAAGTTTCAGGAGGAGATATCATGCTCTCGCGTGATGCTTCAAAAACGGTTAATGAAGCCAGCATCATAGCTAAAAAAATGGAGGATGAGTATGTATCCATTGAACATTTAGTGTTGGCTATCTTTAAATCGAAAAGTCAAATTGCACAGACCTTAAAAGATCAAGGCGTAACCGAAAAAGGACTTAAAAGCGCTATTGAAGAATTAAGAAAAGGAGACCGGGTGACCTCACAATCTGCTGAAGAAACCTATAACTCCTTAGATAAATATGCAATCCATTTAAACAAGCTGGCCGAAGAAGGTAAGTTGGACCCCGTAATTGGGCGTGATGAAGAAATTAGGCGAATTCTCCAAATTTTAACACGTCGCACCAAGAACAACCCTATGTTAGTTGGAGAACCAGGTACGGGTAAAACAGCCATTGCCGAAGGACTAGCACACCGTATCGTAGATGGAGATGTGCCAGAAAACCTAAAGAACAAAGTTATTTACAGCTTAGATATGGGAGCCCTCATTGCCGGAGCTAAATACAAAGGTGAGTTTGAGGAGCGCCTTAAAGCTGTTATTAAAGAAGTAACCAGCAGCGATGGAGACATTGTACTGTTCATTGACGAAATTCACACCCTTGTAGGTGCAGGTGGCGGACAAGGAGCGATGGATGCTGCAAATATTTTAAAGCCCGCCTTAGCAAGAGGCGAATTGCGTGCCATTGGTGCCACAACCCTCGACGAATATCAGAAGTATTTTGAAAAAGACAAAGCTTTAGAACGTCGTTTTCAAAAAGTACAGGTAAACGAACCTGATACCGAAAGTGCTATTTCCATCCTTCGCGGAATTAAGGAAAAGTATGAAACGCATCACAAAGTACGTATTAAAGACGAAGCTATTATTGCTGCCGTAGAATTATCGCAGCGCTATATAACAAATCGATTTTTACCGGATAAGGCGATTGACTTAATGGATGAGGCAGCTAGTAAACTTCGTATGGAAATTAATTCTAAGCCAGAAGAGCTGGATGTTTTGGATAGAAAGGTGATGCAACTGGAAATTGAGATTGAAGCTATAAAACGTGAAAAAGATGAAGCAAAGCTAAAAAGTCTCCGAAGCGATCTTGCCAATTTAAAGGAAGAGCGCAATGAGTTGAACGCCAAGTGGAAAAGCGAAAAAGAAGTCGTTGAAAGCATACAGCAGTATAAGACTGAAATTGAAGACTACAAACTGGAAGCCGAACGTGCTGAACGTGACGGAGACTTCGGGAAAGTAGCCGAAATTCGCTATGGAAAGATTAAAGAAGCACAAGAAAAACTGGCTAAGCTAGAAAATGATTTAGCTGAAAATCAGTCGGAACATTCTTTAATCAAAGAAGAAGTAACCAATGAAGATATTGCCGAAGTGGTAGCAAAATGGACCGGAATTCCGGTTACAAAAATGCTTCAAAGTGATCGTGAAAAATTACTCAAGTTAGAGAACGAACTCCACAAGCGTGTGGTAGGACAAGAAGAGGCTATTGTTGCCGTAAGTGATGCCATACGTAGAAGCCGTGCTGGATTACAAGATCAGAAAAAACCCATTGGAAGCTTCCTGTTTTTAGGAACTACTGGAGTGGGTAAAACCGAATTGGCAAAAGCCCTTGCAGCCTATCTTTTTGACGATGAAAATGCAATGACGCGAATTGATATGAGCGAATATCAGGAACGTCACAGTGTGAGCCGTCTGGTAGGGGCACCTCCGGGATATGTGGGATATGACGAAGGCGGACAGTTAACCGAAGCCGTTCGAAGAAAACCCTATTCTGTTGTACTACTAGACGAAATTGAAAAAGCGCATCCTGATACATTCAACATTTTATTGCAAGTGCTGGATGAAGGGCGCTTAACAGATAACAAAGGAAGAACAGCCGATTTCAAAAATGCGATAATTATTATGACCAGCAATATGGGAAGTACTATAATTCAGCAACAATTTGAGACGGTAAAAGACCCGGAAACGGCAATGGATGCAGCCAAAGTAGAAGTACTAGGCTTATTAAAACAAACGGTACGTCCGGAGTTTTTGAACCGGATTGACGATATCGTAATGTTTACCCCACTGAATAAGGAAGATATTAAGGAGATTGTTGGGCTTCAATTGAAAGGGTTGACAAAAATGTTGTCTAAACAAAACATCACCTTAGATGCTACAGATGAAGCTATTAATTATCTTTCAGAAAAAGGGTTCGACCCTCAGTTTGGAGCACGTCCTGTAAAGCGAATCATACAAAAAGAAGTGCTTAATAAATTGTCCAAAGAAATACTTGCGGGTAAGATTACTACTGAAAGTATTATACTCCTGGATAGTTTTAACAGTGAACTGGTTTTTAGGAATCAGGGGGATTTAGTAAGCTCTTAATATTAAAATACAAGGCAGAGGTTGCCTACTGAAGCGTGAGATACTTCGACAAAGCCTCGATTATTTGGTTGGTTATACCACCCGTACTTATAATAAGTGCGGGTGGTTTTTTTATGATTAAAACCGAAGGATTACGTACTTTCGCTTTCAATGAAGCTTTCGGCATACATCCTTTCAATATCCCTGGTGCTTATCCTGGCTATAGGCTGTAAAGACGCTCCTACTGCCATCCCAGACAGTCGTAAAAGTGATTATGCGCTCTACGATGCCAATGGCGGGTTTCACAGATTTTCCACCTACAATAATAAAA